>Ga0256827_10001182_pt1 | contig 16540 bp, 30 predicted proteins | sample CV84metaG_FD_185977 | JGI IMG/M metagenome (GOLD analysis project Ga0256827, IMG submission 185977) | Hydrothermal vent microbial communities from East Pacific Rise, Pacific Ocean - CV84 | ecosystem: Environmental > Aquatic > Marine > Hydrothermal vents | place: Pacific Ocean: East Pacific Rise... | reverse complement strand
CGACCCGTTTGTTGGCCGTCTGGCATTTATGCGTGTTTACTCGGGAAGAATTGATGCCGGCACAACGGTATTAAATACACGTACAGGTAAAAAAGAACGTATTTCGCGTTTGTATCAAATGCACTCGAACAAACAAAATCCAAAAGATTTTATTGAAGCAGGAGATATTTGTGCAGCAGTAGGTTTTAAAAATATTCGTACAGGCGATACCCTTTGCGACATTAAAAACCCAATTGTTTTAGAAAGCATGGACTTTCCGGAACCGGTAATTGGTGTGGCAATCGAACCTAAATCTCAAAAAGATGTAGATAAACTGTCGAACGGATTAGCAAAACTTGCAGAGGAAGATCCAACATTCCAGGTTAACACCGACCATGATTCAGGTCAGACTGTAATTCGTGGAATGGGCGAACTTCACCTCGAAATTCTGGTTGACCGTTTACGTCGCGAATTTAAAGTTGAATGTAATCAAGGTGCACCACAAGTAGCATACAAAGAAGCAATCAGCAAAAAAGTTGAACTGCGCGAAGTATTCAAAAAGCAGACCGGTGGTCGTGGTAAATTTGCCGATATTATTGTTGAAGTTGAGCCGGCCGACGAAGGAGTTACCGGATTACAATTTATCGATAAAGTTAAAGGAGGTAGAATTCCAAAAGAATTTATTCCTTCAGTTGAAAAAGGATTTACCGATGCATTAAGAAATGGTCCGTTAGCAGGTTATCAGGTTGATAGCTTAAAAGTTACACTGCTCGATGGTTCGTTCCACCCGGTCGATTCAGACCAGTTGTCGTTCGAAATCTGTGCAAAACAGGCATTTCGTAATTCGGCATCAAAAGCAGGTCCAAAACTTTTAGAGCCTATTATGAAAGTGGAGATTGTTACTCCCGAAGAATATATGGGCGATATTATTGGCGACTTAAACCGTCGTCGTGGAGAAATTGCAGGAATGGAAGATAAAGGAGGCGCTAAAGTAATCAGCGCTAAAGTTCCATTAGCAGAACAATTCGGTTATGTAACCGTATTACGTACACTCTCTTCGGGTAGAGCAACTTCATCAATGGAGTTCAGCCACTATCAGGAAGTACCGAAAGGACTTGCAGAGAAAGTACTGGATGAAGTAAAAGGAAGAACAGATTTATTATAATAATTATAACAAATTCTCACTATGAGTCAAAAGATCAGGATTAAGCTAAAATCGTACGATCACAATTTAGTTGACAAGTCGGCTGAGAAAATCGTAAAAACAGTAAAAACAACAGGTGCAGTTGTAAGCGGACCAATTCCACTTCCTACTCACCGTAGAGTTTTCACCGTATTGCGTTCAACCTTCGTAAATAAAAAATCGAGGGAGCAGTTTCAGTTGTCTTCATACAAACGTTTGATCGACATTTATGGCTCATCCGCAAAAACAATCGACGCACTAATGAAACTGGAATTACCCAGTGGCGTTGAAGTAGAAATTAAAGTTTGATAATTTAAAGTAGTCAAAATGGCTGGTATTATTGGAAAAAAAATCGGAATGACATCCGTATTCAGTGTTGAGGGGAAAAACATCCCATGCACTGTGATTGAAGCCGGTCCTTGTGTAGTAACACAAGTTAAGACCGAAGAAACCGACGGCTACAACGCACTTCAACTTGCTTATGGCGACAAGAAAGAAAAACATGCCACCAAAGCAGAGTTTGGTCATTTTAAAAAGGCCGGTGTTACACCGAAGCGTAAAGTAGTAGAGTTTAGAAACACCTACCAGGAAGAATTTGAATTGGGACAGGAAATCGATGTAAACGTATTTCATGAAAATGATTACGTTGACGTTGTTGGAGTTTCAAAAGGAAAAGGATTCCAGGGCGTAGTAAAAAGACACAATTTTAAAGGTGTCAACGATGCAACGCACGGACAGCACAACAGGTTAAGAGCACCGGGTTCTATTGGAGCTTCGTCTTGGCCATCACGTGTTTTCAAAGGAATGCGCATGGCAGGTAGAGATGGCGGCAAAACTGTAACCATCGAAAACCTTCAGGTAATTAAAATTATTGCCGAAAAGAATTTAATTGTGGTGAAAGGTTCAGTACCTGGCGCCAGAGGTTCATACTTAATAATTAGGAAGCAATGGAACTAAGTGTACTGGATATTAAAGGAAAAGAGACCGGAAGGAAAGTCACTTTAAACGACCAGATCTTCGGTATTGAGCCCAGCGATCATGCCATTTACCTCGACGTAAAGCAATACATGGCAAACCAACGCCAGGGAACTCACAAATCGAAAGAGCGTGGCGATATTACGGGAAGTACTCGTAAAATCAAAAAACAAAAAGGAACAGGAACAGCACGGGCAGGTAGCATTAAGTCGCCTATTTTCCGTGGTGGTGGTACTGTTTTCGGACCACGCCCGCGCAACTATGGCTTTAAACTTAACAAAAAAGTTAAGCAACTTGCCAGAAAATCAGCTTTGACTTATAAAGCGAACGAACAAAGTATTTTGGTACTCGAAGATTTTAATTTCGAAGGCCCAAAAACAAAGGAAATGGTGGCAATAAAAAGTAATCTGCAAATCGCTGATAAAAAGTCACTTTTCGTTTTACCAGTCGAAAATAATAACATATATTTGTCATCCAGAAATTTACAGGACATTTCGGTTGTAATTGCTTCAGAATTAAATACTTATCAGATTCTAAATGCAAAAACTATTGTTCTTCTGGAAGGATCGGTAAAGAAATTAGAAGAAGCGTTAAAACTTTAAGGCGATAAAGAAATGGATATTTTAATAAAACCATTAGTAACCGAAAAAATGACTGCACAATCGGAACGGTTTAACCGTTACGGTTTTGTTGTAGATCGCAGAGCAAGTAAACCGCAAATTAAAAAGGCAGTAGAAAGCCTTTACAATGTTTCGGTTGATAGCGTTAATACCATGGTTTACGGTGGTAAAATCAAATCACGATATACCAAAGGCGGTGTAATAACCGGTAAAACTGCTTCATTCAAAAAAGCAATTGTTACTTTGGTAGATGGCGATAGTATTGACTTTTATAGTAATATTTAATATAAAATGGCAGTAAGAAAATTAAAACCAGTAACTCCGGGTCAAAGGCACAAAGTAATTGGCGCTTTTGATACCATTACTGCATCTACGCCTGAGAAATCATTGTTGGAGCCCCTGCGGAAATCTGGTGGTAGGAACAACCAGGGCCGCATGACAATGAGGTATAGAGGTGGGGGACACAAACGCAAATACCGTATTATCGACTTTAAACGCGATAAAGACGGCATTGCAGCTGTTGTCGATTCCATTCAGTACGACCCAAATCGTACTGCCCGCATCGCCCTTCTGAAATATGAAGACGGCGAAAAAAGATACATCGTTGCACCTAACGGGTTGCAAGTTGGTCAAACGGTGAAAAGCGGTACAGGAGCAGATCCTGAAGTTGGAAACTCTCTACCTTTGTCTGAAATACCTCTTGGTACTTTGGTTCACAACATTGAACTCCATCCTGGGCAGGGTGGCGTTATGGCTCGTAGTGCAGGCGCTTATGCGCAGCTGACCTCTCGTGAAGGAAAATTCGCAATTTTGAAATTACCTTCAGGCGAATCTCGTATGGTACTCGTATCCTGTAAGGCTACAGTAGGTACTGTTGGAAATACAGAACACAACCTCGAAAAATCGGGTAAAGCCGGTCGCTCAAGGTGGTTAGGAAGAAGACCACGAGTACGTGGTGTTGTGATGAATCCGGTCGATCACCCAATGGGTGGTGGTGAAGGTAAATCTTCAGGTGGACATCCACGCTCACGCACAGGTGTTCTTGCGAAAGGGTTTAAAACCCGCTCGAAGAAAAAGGCTTCCAGCAAGTATATTGTAGAACGTAGGAAAAAATAAATAGAGGAATATTATGAGTCGTTCATTAAAAAAAGGTCCCTATATCGATTTTAAACTCGAAAGAAAAGTATTGGCAATGAATGATGCCAATAAAAAATCGGTAGTTAAAACATGGGCCAGAGCATCAGTAATTTCTCCCGATTTTGTAGGTCATACAATTGCTGTACACAACGGAAACAAATTCATTCCGGTTTACATTACCGAAAACATGGTAGGTCACCGTTTAGGCGAATTTGCTCCGACACGTACGTACAGAGGTCATGGCGGAAACAAAAAGAGGTAAGGCATAACTATTAATTTTAAAAAGAAAAGAAAATGGGTGCCAGAAAAAGACTAGCAGCTGAGAAAAGAAAAGAAGAAAAAAAGCAACAATATTTTGCTGTTTTGAAAAACTGCCCTACTTCACCGAGGAAAATGAGGTTAGTAGCCGATATGATTCGCGGAGTTGAGGTAAACCAAGCGCTCGACATTTTGAAGTACTCTTCAAAAGAAGCATCGCGCAGGGTAGAAAAACTTCTTCTTTCGGCCATTGCCAATTGGCAGGCTAAAAACGAAGGAGTTCGTTTAGAGGAAAGTGAACTTTACGTAAACAAAATCATGGTTGATTCAGGCCGAATTCTGAAAAGACTGCGCCCGGCTCCACAAGGCCGCGCACACCGAATCAGAAAACGTTCGAATCACGTGACTTTATTCGTAGATAGAAAAGAAAGTGTTGTTGAAGAAAATCTTAATTCGTAATAGATGGGACAAAAAGTAAATCCGATAGCAAATCGTTTGGGGTACATCAAAGGATGGGACTCAAACTGGTTCGGTGGTGATAACTACGGCGACAAATTGGTTGAAGACCATAAGATCAGAGAATATCTGAACGCACGTTTAGCCAAAGCCAGTATCTCAAGAATCGTTATTGAACGTACCTTGAAACTGATTACCATCACTGTTCATACTTCGCGCCCCGGTATTATTATTGGGAAAGGCGGTCAGGAAGTTGACAAGTTAAAAGAAGAATTAAAGAAAATTACGAACAAAGAGGTTCAAATCAACATTTTCGAGATTAAACGCCCGGAACTCGATGCCAAAATTGTTGCAAATAACATTGCAAGGCAAATCGAGGGTAAGATTGCTTACCGTAGGGCTACTAAGATGGCTATTGCTTCAACCATGAGAATGGGAGCCGAAGGAATCAAAGTATTGGTTTCGGGAAGGCTTAACGGAGCAGAAATGGCTCGTTCTGAAATGTATAAGGATGGCCGTACTCCACTACATACTTTGCGTGCAGATATTGACTACGCATTGGCAGAAGCTTTAACAAAAACCGGTTTGGTTGGCGTAAAAGTCTGGATTTGTAAGGGTATGGTTTATGGTAATCGCGACCTTTCGCCTAACCTGGGACAAAAACCCGGACGTGGTGGAAAAGGCGGTGGCGGAAACCGTAACAGACGTAGAAAATAGGGGTTTAACACTCAGAATATAAATAAGGATGTTACAGCCGAAAAAAGTAAAATTTAGAAGAGTACAAAAGGGTCGAATGAAGGGGAATGCCCAAAGGGGTAATCAACTCGCATTTGGTTCATTTGGAATTAAGTCGTTGGAAGAAGCGTGGATCACCGGTCGCCAGATTGAGGCGGCAAGGGTTGCGGTAACCCGTCACATGCAACGACAAGGTCAGATATGGATACGGATTTTTCCCGATAAACCTATTACCAAGAAACCAGCCGAAGTAAGGATGGGTAAAGGTAAAGGTGCTCCTGAAGCATTTGTTGCTCCGGTATCGCCAGGGCGTATTATGATTGAAGCAGACGGTGTGCCATTTGAATTGGCAAAAGAAGCTTTAAGATTAGCCGCTCAGAAACTACCGGTTAAAACAAAGTTTATGATTAGACGTGATTATGTTGAAGAATAAAAAAGGTGAATGATGAAAACTTCAGAAATCAAAGAACTGACGAGTAAAGAAATCGTCGAAAGGTTACAGGTTGAAAAGGAAAACCTTGTTCGCCTAAAATTAAATCATGCAGTATCTCCGCTCGAAAACCCGTTTAAAATTACGGAAAGCAAGCGCGACATTGCAAGGATGAAAACAATTCTTCGAGAAAGAGAATTAAACGAAAATCAGAATTAATTCACGATGGAAGAAAAAAAAGTAAGAAATCTCAGGAAAGAGAGAATCGGAGTAGTTGTTAGTGATAAAATGGACAAGTCGATTGTAGTGGCTGTTAAACGTAAAGTGAAACACCCTATTTACGGTAAGTTCGTTAACAAAACAACGAAATTCCATGCGCACGACGAAGACAATACCTGCAACGTAGGCGATACTGTAAAGATAATGGAAACACGTCCGCTCAGTAAAACCAAATGTTGGAGATTAGTTGAAATAATGGAAAGAGCTAAGTAATCATGATACAACAAGAATCAAGATGTTCGGTAGCCGATAACAGTGGAGCAAAAGAAGTGCTCGTAATTCGTGTTCTTGGAGGAACAAGAAAACGATACGCTTCTTTAGGCGATACCGTTGTGGTTACAGTAAAAAGTGCAATGCCAGGCAGCGAGGTTAAAAAAGGAACAGTATCGCGCGCAATTGTAGTTCGTACGAAAAAAGAAAACCGTCGGGTTGACGGTTCTTATATTCGTTTCGACGACAATGCGGTAGTTCTTTTAACCGCTACAAACGAAATGCGAGGAACACGTATTTTTGGCCCGGTAGCACGTGAATTGCGAGATAAGAATATGAAGATAATTTCACTCGCACCAGAAGTACTTTAATTAGTAAAAAGCTCAAAATGCAGAAAAAGTTACACATAAAGAAAGGTGACACTGTTGTTGTGAATACCGGAAACGACAAAGGTCAAAAAGGCCGCGTATTAGAAGTATTTACAAAAACCAGCAGAGCAATTGTAGAAGGTGTTAATATGATGAAAAAACATACCAAACCCAACGCGGAAACTCCGCAGGGAGGTATCATCGAAAAAGAAGCACCAGTACACATCTCAAACCTTATGTTAGTAGATCCTAAATCAGGCGAAGCTACACGTATCGGAAGGAGATTGGATGACAATGGTAAATTAGTTCGTTTTTCTAAAAAATCTGGAGAGGAGATAAAGTAATGGCTTACATACCAACTCTTAAAAAGAAATATCAGGAAGAAATAATCCCTTCATTAAAGAAAGAGTTCGATTACTCTTCGGTAATGCAGGTTCCTAAGTTAGAAAAAATCGTTCTTAACCAGGGAGTGGGAGCAGCAATCGCCGATAAAAAGCTGATTGATGTTGCACAAACTGAAATGACAATGATTGCCGGCCAAAAAGCCGTACAAACCATGTCGAAAAAGGACATCTCTAATTTTAAACTGAGAAAGAAAATGCCAATTGGCGTGCGTGTTACATTACGTCGCGACCAAATGTATGAATTCTTAGATCGTTTAATTGCAGTGGCATTGCCACGTATCCGCGACTTCCGCGGTATTGAAAGCAAAATGGACGGACGAGGAAACTATACACTCGGCATACCAGAACAAATTGTTTTTCCCGAAATCGTGCTCGATAAAGTAAGCAAGATCAACGGAATGAACATTACCTTTGTTACTTCAGCAAAAACCGACGAAGAAGGTTTTGCTTTGTTGAAAGAAATAGGTTTACCATTTAAAAACGTTAAAAAGAACTAGTAATGGCTAAAGAATCAATGAAAGCACGCGAAGTTAAACGTGCCAAATTAGTTGAGAAATACGCCGAAAAACGTGCCATGCTGAAAGCAGAAGGTGATTGGGTAGGTTTGCAAAAACTTCCTAAGAACTCATCGAAAGTACGTTTGCACAACCGTTGCAAACTTACAGGTCGTCCAAAAGGCTATATGCGCCAATTCGGAATCAGCAGGATTAATTTTAGGGAAATGGCGTCAGCCGGTTTAATTCCCGGAGTTAAAAAGGCAAGTTGGTAATCGTTTAAAACTTAAAAAATGAGTAAAGTAACAGATCCAATAGCAGATTTTCTGACAAGGATTAGAAATGGAATTCAGGCAAAACACCGCGTAGTGGACATTCCTGCCTCGAATTTGAAAAAAGAGATGGCCAAACTCTTAAAAGAGAAAGGCTACATCTTAAACTACAAATTTGAAGACGGAGTAAACTACCAGGGTAACATTAAAATTGCCTTGAAATACAATCCGGAAACGAAAATTTCTGCAATTAAAAAATTAGAACGTATAAGTAAACCAGGTTTACGTCAATATTGTGATTCAACAAATATTCCACGTGTACTTAATGGTTTAGGCATAGCAATTCTCTCCACATCGAAAGGTGTTATTACCGACAAAGAAGCCCGCGAGCTTGGCGTTGGTGGAGAAGTTTTATGTTACGTCTATTAAAAGGAGGAAAGATCAATGTCAAGAATAGGTAAATTACCCATTACAATTCCGGCAGGAGTAACCATTACAGTTAGCGACGACAACGTTGTTACCGTAAAAGGAGCTCTTGGGGAGTTGACACAAAAAGTTGATGCTGATATTGAAGTATCGATTGAAGACAACGTAATCAATGTAAAAAGAGGCGACGAGTCGAAACGTCAGAAATCGATGCACGGACTGTATCGCTCTTTAATCAATAACATGGTTATTGGAGTATCAAAAGGTTACGAGATTAAGTTGGAATTAGTAGGTGTTGGATACCGCGCAGAAATGCTCCCCGGTAACGTGCTCGACCTTGTATTAGGTTTTGCTCACCATACATATTTACAACTACCTCCCGAAGTAAAAGTTGAGGCGAAGTCTGATAAAAGAAGCAACCCGATTGTAACCCTGAAAAGTTACGACAAGCAATTAATTGGCCAGGTTGCTGCAAAAATCAGATCGTTCCGTAAACCTGAACCTTATAAAGGAAAAGGTATTAAGTTTGTTGGCGAAGTATTAAGACGCAAAGCTGGTAAAGCTGCTGCAAAATAATTCATAAGATTAATTATTATGGCATTAACAAAATTAGAAAGACGTACAAGAATTAAAAGTCGTGTACGTGTTATTATTTCCGGCACAGCAGAGCGACCAAGATTGAGCGTATTTAGAAGCAATAAACAAATTTATGCTCAACTTATTGACGATGCTCAGGGAATTACCCTGGTTGCTGCCGGATCTACCGACAAAACAATTGTTGGTAACGAAGGAAGTAAATCTGATAAAGCTGCAATGGTAGGTAATTTAATAGCCGAAAAAGCTTTGGCTGCCGGAATTACCGAAGTTGTATTCGATAGAGGTGGTAATTTATACCACGGAAGAATTAAACAATTAGCTGACGCCGCTCGTAAAGGTGGTCTTAAATTCTAATATATTATGGCGAAATTAAGTAATAAAGTAAAAACAAGCGACCTGGAATTAAAAGACAGGTTGGTAGCCATTAACCGTGTTACTAAAGTTACAAAAGGTGGACGAACATTCAGTTTCTCGGCCATTGTAATTGTAGGTAACGAAGACGGAATTGTTGGATGGGGCCTCGGAAAAGCAAGCGAAGTAACAACCGCCATCTCTAAAGGAGTTGACGCAGCTAAAAAGAATCTGGTGAAAATTCCTGTAATTAACGGAACAATTCCTCACGAACAAATTGCAAAATTTGGCGGAGCAAACGTATTACTAAAACCAGCTTCATCGGGTACCGGTGTTAAAGCAGGTGGTGCGATGCGTGCTGTATTAGAAAGTGTTGGTATCCACGATATCCTGGCAAAATCTAAAGGGTCATCAAATCCTCACAACCTTGTAAAAGCAACAATGGCTGCTTTACTCGAACTGAGAGATGCCTATACAGTTGCCGAACACAGAGGTGTTTCATTACAAAAAGTTTTTAAAGGATAACACAGTTATGGCAAAGCTTAAAATTACACAAGTAAAAAGTAGTATCGATTCAACAAAACGCCAAAAGGCAACTCTTGAAGCGTTAGGTTTAAAAAAATTAAACCGACCAATTGTACACGAAGCTACTCCTCAAATTGTTGGCATGGTTAACAAATTGAGACATTTAATTAGTGTTGAAGAAGTTGAATAATATTTCAAATATTGAAATGATGAAACGAGTTTCTTTCGAAACAAATTCCATTCTTTTCATTTGAAATTAAACATTTTAATAAAATGAATTTAAGTAACTTACAACCTGCTCAGGGATCGACAAAGACTACGAAACGAATTGGTAGAGGACAAGGCACAGGACGTGGCGGTACCTCAACCCGTGGACACAAAGGTCAAAAGTCAAGATCGGGTTATTCAAGGAAAATCGGTTTCGAAGGTGGTCAAATGCCTTTACAACGCGTTGTTCCTAAAATGGGATTTAAAAACATAAACCGGGTTGAATACAAAGCTATCAACCTCGATATGTTGCAAAATATCGCAGAAAAGAATAACCTGACTGTCATCGACAAAGAGTCTTTGATTCAGGCAGGAGTCGCTTCGAAAAACGATAGAATTAAAATTCTTGGTGGTGGTACTTTAAGTGCTAAACTTGAAGTAAAAGCCAACGCATTTTCGAAAAGCGCAAAAGAAGCAATAGAAAAATTAGAAGGAACAACTGAAATACTTTAAACCGGATGAAAAGATTCATTGAGACCCTAAAGAATATTTATAAGATTGAAGACCTTAGGTTACGCATCGGAACAACACTTTTCCTGATTCTTATTTACAGATTGGGATCGTTTGTTTCACTTCCCGGAATCGATCCGGCCCAGTTACAAAACCTGCAGAAACAAACTTCTGACGGATTACTTGGCCTTATCAACATGTTTTCGGGCGGAGCATTCGGAAAAGCTTCAATCTTTGCTTTGGGAATTATGCCATACATTTCTGCCTCAATTGTAATTCAATTAATGGGAATTGCTGTACCCTACTTCCAGAGGTTGCAGAAAGAGGGTGAGTCAGGAAGAAGGAAAATTAATCAGATTACACGGTACTTAACCGTTATAATCTTAATTCCACAGGCATCGGCTTATTTAGCTAACCTTAATGTTCAGTTACCCGATTCGGCTTTTGCAATGACCGGAATATGGTTTACCATCCCGTCGATTGTAATATTAACAGCCGGGTCAATGTTTGTTCTCTGGTTAGGAGAACGAATTACCGATAAAGGAATCGGTAATGGTATTTCGCTGATTATTATGATTGGTATTATCGCCCGGTTACCACAGGCAGTTGTACAGGAATTCGCTTCCCGTATCAACCAGCAAGGTGGTGGACTGGTTATGTTCCTGGTAGAGTTTGTTATTCTGTTCGTTGTATTTATGGCCTCAATTCTGCTGGTTCAGGGAACCCGCCGGATTCCGGTTCAATATGCAAAACGAATTGTTGGTAACAAACAATACGGTGGTGTACGACAGTACATTCCTCTTAAAGTAAATGCCGCAGGTGTAATGCCTATCATTTTTGCCCAGGCAATTATGATGGTGCCTATTACAATTGTTGGTGTTGCTAACTCTGAAAATCTTCGTGGTGTTGCGGCTGCTCTTTCTAACATCACAGGGGTTTGGTACAATCTGTTACAATTTTTATTAGTGGTAGCTTTTACGTATTTTTATACGGCAATTACCATTAATCCTACACAAATGGCAGAAGACATGAAGAAGAACGGTGGATTCATTCCCGGAGTAAAACCCGGAAAAAGAACCGTCGAATTTCTCGACACTGTTATGTCGAGAATAACACTACCGGGGTCAATATTCCTTGGGTTAGTAACCATTCTTCCGGCCTTCGCTATGATGATGGGAATCAGTCAGTCGTTCGCCTACTTCTACGGTGGAACATCGCTGCTAATTCTGGTAGGAGTTGTATTAGATACTTTGCAACAAATTGAAAGTCACCTGCTGATGCGCCATTACGACGGTTTGATGAAATCGGGCCGTATAAAAGGACGTCCGGGTGGAGGAATGTAGAAAGGTAAATCAACGAGATTATTTTCGCTTATTGTTTAATTAAGAAATTATAAAACTAAATTTTTTATGGCAAAACAGCCTTCCATAGAGCAAGACGGAACTATAATAGAAGCATTATCGAATGCGATGTTTAGAGTTGAACTGGAAAACGGACACATTATTACGGGTCATATTTCCGGCAAAATGAGAATGCATTATATTAAAATTTTGCCCGGCGATAAGGTAAAAGTGGAAATGTCTCCTTACGATTTAACCAAAGGTAGAATTACATTTAGATATAAAAACTAAAGATTTTTAAAATGAAAACTCGTGTTTCAGTTAAAAAACGTAGCGCCGACTGCAAGATAATTCGCAGAAAGGGACGTTTATATGTGATTAATAAAAAGAACCCTAAGTTTAAACAACGTCAGGGATAATTAATCTGTTAAATTAAAATTTATGGCACGTATTGTAGGTGTTGATATTCCAAATAATAAAAGAGGTGAGATTGCTCTTACCTATATTTATGGTATTGGTCGCAGCAGGGCAAACACTATCTTAAAAGAAGCTGGTGTTGAAAAAGACCTGAAGGTACAAGACTGGAACGATGATCAGTTTGCAGCTGTTCGTAAAGTAATTAACGAAAGCTTCAAAGTTGAAGGTGAATTGCGTTCCGAAGTTCAAATGAGTATTAAACGATTAATGGACATTGGTTGTTATCGTGGTATTCGTCATCGTATTGGTTTACCGGTACGCGGGCAAAGTACCAAGAATAATGCTCGTACCCGTAAAGGGAAGCGTAAAACTGTTGCTAATAAGAAAATGGCCACTAAATAAGGAATTTGAATTATGGCAAAAAAGACAGGATCAAGTAGAAAAAGAGTTGTTGTTGTTGAAGCTAATGGAATGGCTCACATTCACTCTTCTTTCAACAATATCATCGTTACGCTGACAAATATGAATGGCGAAGTCATCTCATGGTCGTCGGCTGGAAAAAAAGGATTCCGCGGTTCCAAAAAGAACACTCCGTATGCAGCGCAAGTTGCTTCCGAAGAGTGTGCAAAAACTGCTTATGACCTTGGACTTCGAAAAGTAAAAGTGTACGTTAAAGGGCCTGGTAACGGGCGTGAATCGGCAATCAGAGCTTTGGCTTCAATTGGTATTCAAGTTACCGAGATTGTTGATGTAACTCCGCTTCCACATAATGGTTGCAGACCTCCTAAACGTCGTCGTGTTTAATTATTTAAAAGGAAAAGGTAATGGCAAGATATAGAGGACCAAAATCCAAGATAGCTCGTAAATTCGGTGAACCGATATTCGGCCCCGATAAAGTATTCGAACATAAAAATTATCCTCCGGGCATGCACGGTTTGTCTGCTAAGAGGAGAAAAAAATCGGAATACGGTGAACAGCTTAAAGAAAAACAAAAAGCAAAATATACCTATGGTATTTTAGAAAGACAATTCCGCGGGCTCTTTAAAAAAGCTTCGGCTTCAAAAGGAGTTACCGGTGAAGTATTGTTACAATTGCTCGAATCGCGATTGGACAATGTAGTTTTTCGCATGGGTATTGCAAAATCACGGGCAGCTGCTCGTCAGTTTGTATCTCACAAACATATTACTGTAAACGGAAAAGTAGTAAATATTCCTTCGTACTCGGTTAAACCGGGCGACGTTGTTGGTGTTCGCGAGAAATCGAAAACCCTTGAAGAAATTACGACCTCATTGCATTCGCACCGGAGTTCTCAGTACGAGTGGTTAGAATGGGACGGCGAACAAATGGCCGGAAAATTCTTAAACCGTCCGGAACGCGAAGAAATACCTGAAAACATTAAAGAACAACTTATCGTAGAGTTGTATTCAAAATAATAAATTTACTTAGGTTATTATGGCAATATTAGCATTCCAAAAACCTGACAAGGTGATAATGTTAGAATCCGATGATAAATTCGGAAAATTTGAATTCCGTCCGTTGGAGCCGGGGTATGGTATTACAATTGGTAATGCACTGCGTCGAATCCTTTTATCGTCGCTCGAAGGTTATGCAATTACAACTGTAAAAATTGAAGGCGTTGAACATGAATTCGCTACGATTAAAGGAGTTATTGAAGATGTAACTGAGATTATCCTTAATCTTAAGCAAATTCGTTTCAAAAATGAGGTGGATGATTTTGACAGTGAAAAAGTTTCGATTTCAATAACCGGACAAGAAGAATTTACTGCCGGAGACATTAACAAATTTATGACCGGTTTCAGGGTGTTAAACCCCGAATTGGTAATTTGCAGAATGGAACCCGACGTAAAAATTCAGATTGAGTTGACCATTAACAAAGGGCGCGGTTACGTTCCTTCTGTTGAAAACACTCCGGTTGAAGCTGAATTTGGAGTTATTCCAATCGATTCAATTTTTACTCCTATTAAAAAAGTAAAATATGCTGTCGAAAACTATCGTGTTGAACAAAAAACCGATTACGAAAAATTGGTTTTCGATATCAGCACCGATGGTTCAATCCAACCAAAAGAAGCGCTGAAAGAAGCAGCCAAAATTCTAATTTATCATTTCATGTTATTCTCTGACGAAAAGATTACACTCGATTCAGACGAGAAATTTGCAAATGAAGAGTTTGATGAAGAAGTACTTCACATGCGTCAGTTGTTAAAAACTAAATTGGTCGACATGGATCTGTCTGTTAGGGCACTGAACTGTTTGAAAGCCGCCGATGTTGATGCATTGGGAGATTTAGTTACTTACAACCGCAACGATTTACTTAAATTCAGAAACTTCGGTAAAAAATCACTTACCGAATTAGACGACCTTCTGGATAACATGGGGCTGAATTTTGGAATGGATATTTCGAAATATAAACTAGACAAGGAGTAAAAGGCAATGAGACATAATAAGAAATTTAATCACTTGGGCCGTAAAACGGCACACCGTAAAGCAATGTTGGCAAACATGGCATCTTCTCTCATTATTCATAAGAGAATTACAACCACAGTTGCCAAAGCAAAAGCGTTACGTATGTACGTTGAGCCGCTGATTACAAAATCGAAAAAAGATTCGACACACTCTCGCAGGGTGGTATTTAGCTATTTACAAGACAAAGAAGCTGTTTCTGAATTATTCAGAGAAGTTTCAGCAAAAATAGCCGACCGTCCGGGAGGATATACACGTATTTTAAAAACCGGTAACCGTTTGGGCGACAACGCTGAAATGTGTATTATCGAGTTGGTAGATTATAACGAAGCAATGCTGGCTGCTAAAGAAGAAGCTGCTGCACCGAAAAAACGTCGCTCGCGTCGTGGTGGTGCTAAAAAAGCGACTCCTGCTGCTGCACCTGCCAAAGAAGTTGTTGAAGAAGCAAAACCTGAGGAAGTTACCGAAGAAAAAGCTGAAGAGACAAAAACTGAAGAGGCTGCTGAGAAAACTACCGAAGAGCCAAAAGCAGAAGAGAAAGATTCTGCTGATGACAAAAAAGAAGAAAAATAAGAGTTTTCTTTATTATATTGAAAGCCCTGCCAAAATTGGCAGGGCTTTTTTTGTGCCCCTTTTTTCGTATCAAATTACTATATTTACGTTTTAAATAAATCTGACCCAATACTTATGAAAACAATTAAAGCTTTTACAATACTCATCTCTTTTTTCATTCTGAGTTTTGCAGGAAATGCACAGGTTTCAACCGCAATAAAATTAGACCCGAACATGGCTTTAAAAAAAGCCGATGCCGACGGAATTGTTTGGTACAACCCAAAAGAAGCACCATTTCAGTTAATTGGGTTCGAATGGATAAAACAGGAAAATGTTTACCGCCGATTGCCCGTTCATCCCGAATGGGAATTATCGAAAGGAGTTGAAGGACTCGCCAATCACACAGCTGGTGGGCAGGTACGCTTTAACACCAACAGTAAACGAATACTGATAAAAGTTAAACTCCGCGAAAAATCGGGGATGTACCACATGCCTGCAACCGGACAAAGCGGGTTCGATTTATATATGGAACTCAATGGCGAAAACCGGTATATTAAAACCACCCGTTTCCCTGTCGATTCAACCCGCTACAAAGTCGAACTTTACAATTCCGACCAAAATACGATGCACTCATTTACCTTGAATTTTCCACTTTACAACGGTGTAAATTCACTCGAAATCGGTATCGATGAAGGAGCTGCAATTGAGTCGCCCCGACCATTTATAACGCATGGTAAATTTGTTATTTACGGAACATCAATTACTCAGGGCGGATGTGTCTGCCGTCCCGGAATGGCTTACTCAAATATAATGAGCCGTAATCTCGATGCCGAATTTATTAATCTCGGGTTCTCAGGAAACGGAAAAGGAGAGCCGGCTTTGGCCAACCTTATTAATCAAATTTCCGATGTTCGTTTTATTATTCTCGACTACGAAGCAAATGCAAGTAAAACCATAAAAAATACACTCGAAAACTTTATCGATATTCTTCGCGAAAAACATCCCGAAACACCCATCTTAATCATGTCGAAAATAAGATATGCACGGGAACGTACAGGAACAGAAAATTATGCCCGCTTAATTTCGAACCGCGACTTTCAAAAAAATCTCGTTCAAAAGAAAAAAGAAGCCGGCGACAAAAACATCTATTTTCTCGATGGTTCAAAAGTTCTGGGCAACAAATATTACGAGTGTGCAGTAGATGGCGTTCACCCGTCTGATTTAGGCTCACAGATTATTGCTGATGAAATGACCAAAGTAATACGAGAGATTCTGAATTAATATTTTTACCCGCTAACAAAACAAATTATGAAAGCACTTTATCTTCTGGCAAT
>Ga0256827_10001181_pt1 | contig 16540 bp, 17 predicted proteins | sample CV84metaG_FD_185977 | JGI IMG/M metagenome (GOLD analysis project Ga0256827, IMG submission 185977) | Hydrothermal vent microbial communities from East Pacific Rise, Pacific Ocean - CV84 | ecosystem: Environmental > Aquatic > Marine > Hydrothermal vents | place: Pacific Ocean: East Pacific Rise... | reverse complement strand
ATGTTAAAATCATAGTTTTATGCTTGCTCTGAGGCACATCACATTTTTATCTTCTTCAATTTGAGGTATGTATATACATCTGCATTTCAGAAAATAAAAATCTAATACACCTCAGAGCTTTTCAGCAAACCCTAAATAAATAAAAAAGGAGCTAATGCTCCTTTTTTATTAATAAGTTGTGTATTAAAATATTTTAATGACGAACAATAAATTTATTTGTTGTTGTTTTAACACCATCAACATATACATTATAGAAATAAATACCATTATTTAAAGCAGTAGTATTATATGTTACTTTTTCTATACCTTGAACCAACTCCAAACTTACAATTTGCTTACCTGTTACATCGTGTATAGTAACAAACCCATTAGAATTATATTTTAAATTATAGTTAAAATTTATATTCTCGTTTACTGGATTAGGGTAAGCTTTTGAAAATGTTAAATTATTTGCTATTTGGCTTACTGATGTAGATTCAAATGAAAAAATAATATCAACACTAACAGCGTTAGACTCATTACCAACTTCGTATGCAGTATACAACTCATGGCTATTAGCATTTGTAACTGCTTCAGAAGTACTAAATCTATCATGAATCATATATGTTAATGTCTCACCTGCAGCAAAAGTTTTAGAATCTATAGAAATATCAACTGTTACTGGGTTAGCAAACATACAACCTTTATCATCACATAATTCACTAAAATTAAGATGTTCTTGACTAAGATTATGACGTTTAAAAATAATAGTTTTACTTGAACTAGAAATATTTGTAAAAGTTATATCTATTTCGCCTTCCCTACCAAAGAGTCCATCTTCCACCTCAATACGAAGCGTATCTCCTACTACATTAACTCCGCTAGTATCTAGCGAAAAATCTTGAGCATTTACCATAAATGCTAAAAAAATAATAATTCCAAAAAGTATTTTTCTTACCATAATTATTTTTTTAAAAGGTTTCAGTAAATATACAAGATTAAATTGTGTAAATCAAATAATTTCCACTATTAATTACATAAAATACCTGACAAACATATATAAAGCAAATTTCTATTAATAAAAAAAGGAGCTAATGCTCCTTTTTTTATTAATAAGTTATGTATTAAAATATTTTAATGACGAACAATAAATTTATTTGTTGTTGTTTTAACACCATCAACATATACATTATAGAAATAAATACCATTATTTAAAGCAGTAGTATTATATGTTACTTTTTCTATACCTTGAACCAACTCCAAACTTACAATTTGCTTACCTGTTACATCGTGTATAGTAACAAACCCATTAGAATTATATTTTAAATTATAGTTAAAATTTACATTCTCGTTTACTGGATTAGGATAAACTTTTGAAACTATTAGGTTATTTGCGATTTGACTCACTGATGTATTTTCAATTTCATACTTAACATTAACGCTAACAGCATTAGACTCATTACCTACCTCATAAGCTGTATATAACTCATGAGTATTACCACTGGTAGCATCTTCAAATCTTGCATGAATCAAATATGTTATTGTCTCACCTGCGGCAAAAACTCTTGAATCTAAAGCATGATCTGCTGTTGACGAACTAGCTTGCATACATTGATGATCATCACAAATTTCATGCGTTACCAAGTTTTCTTGACTAAGATTATGACGTTTAAAAATAACAGTTTTACTTGAACTAGAAATATTTGTAAAAGTTAAATGTATCGTCCCCGTTTCTCCAGAATAATCAACTTCGGTATCAATATCAATTGTAGCTCCTACTACACTAACGCCATTAGTATCTAGCGAAAAATCTTGAGCATTTACCATAAATGCTAAAAAAAACATAATTCCAAAAAGTAATTTTCTTATCATAATTATCTATTTTAAATATTTCTGTAAATATACAATATTAAATAATATAAGTAAAGTAAGCACTTATAAATTTAACCAGATAAAAAATAAAAAGTAGAAAACTCGAAAAAATATATAATTTGAGTACATATAATTCTTTAAAAAAGAGTTTCCTCACCACAAGCAGACGAGGTATCGTTTTGGAATAATATTTTTTACACATCTTAAAGGACAGGGAATTATACCCAAACAGACTAAAAATTGAATTTAAGATTCAACCTTATAAAACAGTAGTTCCAAAACAAGCCTTAATTATAACTAATAAAAAAAGGAGCATAAGCTCCTTTTTTTATTAGTTATGTATTAATATTATATTAATGACGAACAATAAATTTATTTGTTTCTGTCTTAACACCATCAACATATACATTATAGAAATAAATACCATTATTTAAAGCAGAGGTATTATATGTTACTTTTTCTATACCTTGAACCAACTCCAAATTTACTATTTGCTTACCTGTTACATCGTGTATAGTAACAAACCCATTAGAATTTAAATTATAATTAAAATTTACACTCTCGTTTACTGGATTAGGATAAGCTTTAGAAATTGTTAAATTATTTGCTATTTGGCTTACTGATGTAGATCCAAAAGAATAAATAACATCAACATAAACAGCATTAGACTCATTTCCAACTTCGTAAGCAGTATATAACTCATGGCTATTACCACTTGTTGCAGAACCAGTGAATTTAGTATGAATCATATATGTTAATGTCTCACCTGCTTCAAAAACTCTTGAATCTAAAGAATGATCAGCAGTAGCTGTGGAAGAATTTGTACAATATTTATCATCACAAATCTGATGATCTTCAAGATTTTCTTCACTAATATTATGTCGCATAAAAACAACAGTTTTACTTGAACTAGAAATATTTGTAAAAGTTAAATCTATTTCCCCTTCCCAAGAAAAAGTTCCGTTTTCTACTTCAATATGAACCGTAGTTCCAACTACATTAACTCCGCTAGTGTCTAGCGAAAAATCTTGAGCATTTACCATAAATGCTGAAAAAATCATCATTCCAAAAAGTAATTTTCTTACCATAATTATATATTTTAAATATTTCTGTAAATATACAACATTAAATAGTATAAATAAAATAATCAGCAAACAAATAACATGCTTGTAGAAGAAGGTACACAGACTTAACAATTAAATACCAGATATATAGCATAATTACTGTTACCTATATGTAGAAAGATATTAATAGTTAATAAGAAAAATAAAATTCCTTTATCATACTGACATACAAATAAATAAACGAATTGATAAAATTACTATTTATTCTAAAATTATGTTAAGCTTAAAATATTTCATAATTTCGTAGTATAAAATTTAAGAAAATGAAGAAAATAGTTTTATTATTAAGTGCGGTTATTTTATTTAATCTCTCGCATGCACAGGAGTCTAATTTACCAAGTGTTAATATTAAATCACTAAATGGTAAAGTTTTTAACACATCAGATATAAAGAATGATGGAAAGCCAATTATTATTGATTTTTGGGCAACATGGTGTAAGCCCTGCGTTAAGGAACTTGAAGCAATTGCCGATGTTTACGAAGAGTGGCAAGAAGAAACAGGTGTAAAAATTTATGCTGTTTCAATTGATAATTCAAGAAGTATGGCAAGAGTTGCTCCTTTTGTAAATGCTAAAGGTTGGGAGTACGTAGTTTTACTAGACCCAAATTCAAAGTTCAAAGAAGCAATGAACGTTGTTAACGTTCCTCATGTATTTTTACTTGATGGAACAGGTAAAATTATTCATCAGCATACTGCCTATTCTGACGGTGATGAAGATGATCTTTTAGAATTAATTAAAAAAGTTGCTAAAGGCGAAGAGGTATCTCACTAGTATAATAAATAAAAATCATATCAATGAAAAAAATATTATTTATTGCAATTTTTTTATCGTCAATTTTCACTTTTGCACAAGTAAAAGACGCAATTAAAGGCCATCTACATGGTAATTTTAATATTGACGTTCAGCAATATAACGAAGACTCATTAATTGGTGCTAATAAACCACCAGAATCTATATTAATGAATGCCTACGGTAATTTTACATATACTTATGGAAATTTTTCAGGAGGTTTACGCTACGAAGCATATCTTAACTCATTAAAAGGTTACGACCCATCATATAATGGGCAAGGTATTCCTTACAAATATTTATCGTATCAAAACAAAAAAGGTTTAGGTGTAACTGTTGGTAATTTCTACGAACAATTTGGAAGCGGATTTATTTTAAGATCGTACCAACAACGCATGCTCGGCTATGACAATGCTTTTGAAGGAGTTAGAGCAAGTTATACAGGAATTAGAGGTGTAAATTTAAAAGGTTTAATTGCAAAACAACGACTATTTTGGACAACTGGAGTTGGTATTGTAAGAGGAATTGATGGTGATTTCTCAATAAATGATATTTTTAAGTTCGACACTAAAACTCAAGTTATTATGGGTGGTAGTTTTGTGAGTAAATATCAGGCAGATAAAAATCCTGTATTAAAACTTCCTGAAAATGTTGGTGCAGGTGCTGGTAGAATATCAATATCTAACGGAGGATTTATGGTTTCAAGTGAATATGCATACAAAAGCCAAGACCCATCTGCTGATAACGGATATATATACAAAAATGGTGAGGCATTACTTATTAATGCAACATACTCTCAAAAAGGACTTGGTGTATACTTATCAGCAAAACGTGTTGACAATATGAGTTTTCGTTCTGATAGAGGTCAAGCAATTAATAATTTAAATATTAACTACGTTGCTGATATATCAAAAATTCACACATACACATTAGCAGCTATGTATCCTTATGCAACGCAAACTAATGGAGAAATGGGAGCAAGAGCCGAAATAATGTATAAGCTAAAAAAGAAATCTTTTTTAGGTGGTAAATACGGAACAGAGTTATTTGTTAGTTACGCTACTGCATACGATATTAAAAGGACCCCTGCATCTGACACATCAGCAATTGGTGTAAAAGGTTACGAAGGTTACGAGAGTAAGTTTTTTGAAATAGGAGATGAATTATTTTATAGCGATTTTAGTGCAGGTTTACATAAAAAATTAAGTAAAAAGTTTAAGGTTCATCTTGAGTACTTATATCAAGAAATAAATTTTGATAAACTAAGAGGTGAATTAGACCATTCTGGCAATAAAGTAGTATTCGCAAATATTGGAATAATTGATTTTACATGGAAAATAAAAAGTAAGAGAACTCTTAGATTTGAATTCCAAGGTTTATTCACAAAACAAGATAAGCAAGATTGGGCTATGGGATTACTAGAATATACTATGGCTCCACACTGGTTTATTGCAGTTTATGATGCATACAATTACGGTAATCACCACTCAGATATGCGTATTCATTACACAACAGTTTCTGTTGGATATATGAAAAATTCAACAAGAATTCAGCTTTCGTACGGAAAATCTATGGAAGGTGTAATATGCGTTGGTGGAGTTTGTAGAGTTGTTCCTGCTACAAATGGTTTATCTTTATCAATAACAAGTAGTTTTTAACAATATTATTGTTAAATAATAGTTTAAATATAAAACTTTATAGAATGAAAAGAATATTTTTTATAATAATATCGTTAGTAGTTATTTTATACTCTTGCGATAAGGTAGATTCTCCATATATTGAAAAAAGTGGTGGTGACGATGGTTCTGACACATCAGCAACATTTGTGCAAAATGTTTTAGTTGAGGATTACACTGCTCACACTTGTGTAAACTGTCCGAGGGCAGCAAGAGTATTAGATGATTTGCATGCTGCTTATGGTCACAAAATAATACCACTTGCAATACATGTTAGTTCGCTAGCAAAACCATACAATCCTCCATTTGATGCAGATTTCAGAACAACAGTTGGTAACGAACTTGATACTGAATTTGGAATATCAGGTCCAGGATTACCAAAAGGAATGATTAATAGAGCTGAATATAATGGTGATGTTAAAGTTCCTGATGGAGAATGGCAAACTGCAGTTAGTATTCAATTAGCTAAAGAACCATTATATGGTATAGTAATAAAATCAGATATTGATACTACAAATAAAAAGATTTCGGTAGATGTTGACTTACACGTATTAAGAGATACTACACAAAATTTAATGTTATGTGTATACCTTGTTGAAAATAAAATAATAGGTGGTCAATTAGACGGCGAAGTTCCTGGAGATCATATTGTACAGGATTATACATTTATGCATGTTTTAAGAACATCATTAAATAGCACATGGGGAGAAGAGGTTGCATCTGCATCTACACCTATTTCTAAAGATGATATAATTAATAAGAAATTTGATGATTTTTCTTATGATGCAGCTTGGGTAGCAAAAAACTTAAATGTAGTTGCTTTTGTGTATGATAATGATACAAAAGAAGTTTTTCAAGCAGAATTATCGGAAATTGAAATTGAGTAATAAGTATCTATAAACAAAAAAAGCGTAAAGTTAACTTTACGCTTTTTTTGTTTAGCTATAATTTTATAGTAAATCACTTGCAATTTCGGCAAGCAAACTACGTTCTCCTTTAAGCATATTAACGTGAGCAAAAACACTTTGCCCTTTCATTCTATCGGTTAAATAACTAAGTCCATTAGATTTTGTATCTAAATAAGGTGAATCAATTTGTTGAATATCTCCTGTAAAAATGATTTTTGTACCCTCTCCTGCTCTTGTAACAATTGTTTTAACCTCAAGCGGAGTCAAATTTTGAGCCTCATCAACAATAAAAAACACATTAGATAAACTTCTTCCTCTAATATATGCTAATGGTGAGATAATCAACTTTTCTTGTTGTAACATCTCATCAATTCTAACTATCTCGGCACTATTTGCACCAAACTGATTTTTAATAACACCTAAGTTATCAAATAAAGGCTGCATATAAGGTCCAATTTTATCGTTAACATCGCCAGGTAAAAAACCTAAATCTTTACCCCCTAAAGCAACAATTGGTCTAGCTAATAATATTTGGTCATATTTTTTTCGTTGAAAAAGAGCTGATGCCAATGCCAACAAAGTTTTTCCTGTACCTGCTTTTCCTGTTAGCGAAATAAGCTTAATATTTGGATTTATTAATGCATTAATAGCAAAAGCTTGTTCTGCATTTCTTGGTTCAATACCATAAGTATTAATTTTTTCAACTCTTTTAATTCTATTCTCCTCAGGGTTAAAATGAGCCAAGGCACTTGAATTTCCATTTTTTAGAACAAAATATGTATGACCTTTTATTTTCTTATCTAAATTTAGCTCATCAGCATCTACGCCATTAAAATCTGAATATAATTTATCAATAACCGATTTATCAAAACCTTTTAACGTAACCGTTTCTTTATAAAACTCTGATATATTCTTAACTTGGTCATTCTTATAATCCTCAGCTAAAATACCAATAGATTTAGCTTTCATTCGTAAATTAATATCCTTGCTTACAAGAATAACTTTTCGAGTTTTATTTTTCTTTGTAATATATTCTGCAATAGAAAGTATTCTGTGATCAGGAGTTTTTTCTTGAAACGAATTTTCCAATTCTTTTGAAAATGGTTTTCCTGTCTCAATAAATAATTTGCCTTTTTTATCCCCTAATTTAACACCTTTATCAAAAAGAGCTTCGCCTGCAATTTTATCTAATTCACGTGTAAATTCACGTGCATGAAAATTAATTTCGTTACTACCTTTTTTAAAATTATCAACTTCCTCCAAAACCGTTATTGGCAGAACAATATCATGTTCATCAAAAGTATATATAGCATTATAATTATGTAGTATTACATTAGTATCTAAAACGAATATTTTTTTTGTTTTTGCCATAAATAAAATTTTTCATCTAAATTAACATTTTATCATTATTTGATAAACTTTTTATCTAAATTTTTATACACGATTATAAAAAACATAATATTTAACGTGAGTTCGACATAATATAGGCTAAATTACAAACGAATATAAAAGGATTATATAAAAAAAAAAGCTAAATGGATTGAGTATATTATCTACAACTAATACAACTCTGGATATTTTTCAGGATTATTATCGTGCATCATTCCATATATAGTTTCAAAAACATTTTCTGCATTCGGATTTGAGAAATAGTCGCCATCAGTTGCATAAGCAGGTCTATGTTCTTCTGCACATAAAGTTTTAGGTTGACTATCTAAATAATAGAAAGCCGCTTGTTCTTCAATAACTTTTTGCATCATATAGGCGGTTGCTCCACCAGGAACATCTTCATCAAAAAATAAAACTTTACCTGTTTTTTTAATGCTTTCAACAATCATATTATCAATATCAAAAGGTAATAATGTTTGAACATCAATAAGTTCAACATTTATTTTAAAACTTTTAAGCTGATTAATTGCATCTTGAGCAATTCTCACACAAGAGCCATAAGTTACAAGTGTAATATCGTTTCCTTCTTCTAAAATTTCGGGAATTCCCAATGGTACATTATATTCACCAATATTATCTGGATATTTTTCGTGTAAACGATATCCATTTAGAGGTTCAATTACCAATGCAGAATCGTCTGCTTGAAATAGTGTATTATAAAAGCCTGCGGCCTGTGTCATATTGCGTGGCACACAAACGTACACACCTCTTATTGAGTTTATTACCATACTAAGAGGCGAACCTGAATGCCATATACCTTCTAATCTATGACCACGAGTACGAATAATTACAGGCGATTTTTGCCCACCAGCTGTACGCCAATGTGTTGTAGCTAAATCATCGCTAAGAGTTTGCAATGCATACATTAAATAATCGAAATATTGAATTTCAACTAATGGGCGTAAGCCACGAAGTGCTACACCTATACCCTGCCCCAATATTGTATTTTCACGAATACCAGTATCGCCTACACGAAGCTCTCCATAAGTTTCTTGCATTCCTTCCATTGCTTGATTAACACCACCAATTTTGCCTGTATCTTCGCCAAAAGTTAATATTTTGGAATTCTTTGCAAACAATAGCTTGAAATTATCGCGTAAAATTTCACGACCTGCAACGGTTTTATCTTTACTAAAAACTGGGGCAACGGTATTAACTTTTAATGCTGATTTATCGTCTTCAACATATAAATATTTATGATATCTAGGTCCAATTTCTTCGTAGTTTTCTTTTAACCATGCTTTAAGCTGAGTATGTAAAATATGTTTGCTACCACAACCAGAACAAACATTTCTTACAATCTTTTTTGCTGTACTAAAAACATCTTTACGTGTTGGGGTAAGAATTTTATTTAAATTGTTTGCAAGTTCATCAACCTGGTCATTTTCTTCTTGTAAAACACATTTACAGCCTCTATTATTTACTATATCTAGCAGAGTTTGTTTTTCAACTTTTATTGGGTCAATATATTTTTTCCAAGCAAGTTTTTTTGCCTCTTTAGCTTCTTGTATTGTTTCTTTTACAATATTATCAAGCTCTTGTTTTGTTGCAATTTTTTTCTCAAGTATCCACTCTTCCATTTTAATAATGGCATCAAATTCTTGTTCAAACTTTAAACGTACGTCTGTTTTATATCTTTCGTGCGAACCAGATGTTGAGTGCCCTTGCGGTTGAGTTGCCTCAGTAATATGAAATAAAACAGGAACATGCTCAGTTCTACATTTTTCAATACCTTCTTTATAAACTTTTAAAAGTCCAGCATAGTCCCAAGCTTTTGCTTTATAAATATAAAATCCGGGTTTATTCTTAGTTTTTTCAAATCCGCTTAATGCTTCCGAAATATTATCTTTAATTGTTTGTAAATGGCGAGGAACAGAAATCCCAAAACCATCGTCCCAAACCGACATTGCAAGCGGCACTTGTAAAACTCCTGCTGCATTTAATGTTTCCCAAAAAGGACCTTCTGTGGTAGAAGCATCGCCAATTGTACCAAAAGCAACCTCGTTACCTTTATTACTTAATGTAGTAAATTGGTGTAACTCTTCGTTCTCTCTAAATAATTTTGAAGCCCAAGCCAAACCTAATAAACGAGGCATTTGCCCTGCTGTTGGAGAAATATCTGCCGATGTATTTTTTGTTTTTGTAATATCTTTCCAATTACCTTTGTCATCAATAAAACGTGTACCCCAATGATTATTGAACGAACGCCCACCATTTGCGGGATTATTTTCTATACTTGTATCGCCATATAATTGAGCAAAGAACTCTTCAGGCGAAAAACCACCAATAGCCATCATAAATGTTTGATCACGGTAGTAGCCCGAACGCCAATCACCATTTTTAAACTGTTTTGCTAATGCTATTTGAGCTATTTCTTTTCCATCGCCAAAAATTCCGAATTTTGCTTTTCCTGATAATACTTCTTTTCTTCCTAACAGCGACACTTGACGTGATAAATTCGCTAATTTGTAATCTGCTAATACTTCTTTTTTAAAATCGTCGAATGATAAATTTTGTTTTGTGCTCATAATTATTATTTTTCACAAAGTTAATTAAAATCATTCTAAATAAGAAGTGTTTCTGTTTTTAAATTGGTATATTTTTACTAAATTGCACTTGTGAATAGAAAATATAAAAAAAGCAAGATATTAATAGTTGATGATATTTCTAAAAATATTCAACTAGCAGCAAATATATTAAAAACAGAGGGATATAATTTATCGTTTGCAACTAATGGCAAAACAGCTATTCAACGATGCTCTGTAGTTGATTTTGATTTAATATTACTAGATGTAATGATGCCTGATATGGACGGTTTCGAGGTTTGTGAAATATTAAAGAAAGATGATAGAACTAAAGATATTCCTATTATTTTTTTAACTGGAAAAACTGATACCGAAAGTGTTATTAAAGGTTTCGAAATTGGTGGAGTTGATTATATAACGAAGCCTTTTAACGGTGCTGAGCTAAAAATTAGAGTTCAAACACATATTAATTTACGTATTGAGCAACAACGAAATTTAGATTTACTAAACAATATTTTACCAATAAAAGCCATTAATCATTTAAAAGAAAACAATAAAGTACCAGCAGACAAGTACGAAAATGTAGCAATACTTTTTTCTGATTTAAAAGACTTTACAGAAACATCAAGCAAAATTGAACCAGAAGAAATGCTTGCTGAATTAAATGATATATTCACAAGTTTTGATACCATAATGGAAAATCATCACTGCGAAAGAATTAAAACTATTGGTGATGCATATATGGCTGTAAGTGGTTTATGCACTACATTAAGCAATGAAAATAACACCGATAACATAGTACTAGCAGCTATTGAAATGCAGTTTTATCTTAAAAATAGAAAAAGCTTGATTAACAAGCAATGGGAAATGCGTATTGGTATAAATACAGGCTCGGTTATTGGCGGAATTGTAGGAGTTAAAAAATATATGTACGACATTTTTGGAGAAACAGTAAATGTAGCCGCAAGAATGGAACAGTTTTCTAAACCAGGTAAAATAAATTTATCTGAAAAATCATATAATATTGTAAAAGATAATTACGATTTTGAAAAACGAGAAATAATAAAAGTTAAAGGAGTAGGTATGTCGCAAATGTATTTTATAGATATTTAATAAATTGATAGATCTGAGATATACTCAATCCATTTAGCTTTTAGGGAATTTATACGGATTTATTTTTTCTTTTTTAGCGTTTAAAATTCTAAACATAGCTTGTTACGCTTACAATTTTAAGCAAATAGAAAAAGAAAAAGTGGAAAAACCGAAAAGCTATTTGGTTTGAGTGTATTATACCTGAAACCTTAAATAATATTTTACTTTATTGGAAATAATTATGCCTTTAAATAAAATAAAAATAAATGAAAGAAATACAACAATCAGAATTAATACTTAACGAAGATGGTAGCATTTACCACCTACATTTATTGCCAACTGATATTGCTGATGATATTATTTTAGTTGGCGACCAAGGACGTGTAAAAATGGTAGCTTCATTTTTCCAAAATATTGAAGTAGAAAAATCTAATCGTGAATTTTATACAATTACAGGATACTATAATGGCAAAAGAATAACTGTTTTATCTACAGGAATTGGTACCGACAATATTGATATTGTAATAAATGAACTTGATGCTATTGTAAATTTCGATTTAGATAAACGAACAGTAAAACAAAATAAAAAAGTGCTAAATTTTGTGCGTATTGGTACTTCGGGTGGGTTACAACACGAACTAGTTGCAGGTAGTGTATTACTTACAAAAACAAGTATTGGTTTTGATGGTTTGCTTAATTTTTATGCTAATAGAGATAGTATTTGCAATACAGAATTTGAGCAAGAGTTTATGACAAAACTAGATTGGAACAAGCAAATTGCAAGTCCTTATGTTGTAAATTCGTCGCAAGAATTATTTGACAAAGTAAATGATGAAAAGTTTTTTAAAGGAGTTACAATTTCTGCTCCAGGTTTTTATGGACCACAAGGAAGAGTACTTCGTTTAAATATTCAAGATGCAGATATTAACGATAAAATTACAAACTTCGATTTTGAAGGGCATAAAATTACTAATTATGAAATGGAAAGCTCGGCTCTTTACGGACTATCAAAACTATTAGGACATAATGCATTAACCGTTTGTGTCATTATAGCAAATCGTGTAAATGGCACTTTTTTAAATGATTACAAGCCTGTTGTTAAAAATCTAGTTAAAAATGTATTGGATAGTATTACTAAGTAATATTTTTCTGCTAATTCACTAATTTGTATCACCACTAATTCACGAATAACAGAAGATGCTATCTCGAAAGAGAAAATATATTTAAACTTTTTTAAATCGAAGCTAATTACAATTAAGTTTCCCATATTATTTAGACGACCTAAATAAATTATTGATTAGACAAACAACTATTGAAATAACAATATACTCAATCCATTTAGCTTTTCGGGAATTTATACGGGTTTGTTTTTTCTTTTTTAGAGTTTAAAATCTTAAGCATAGCTTGTTACGCTTATAATTTTAAGCAAATAAAAATGGAAAAAGAAAAAGTAGAAAAACCGAAAAGTTATTTGGTTTGAGTATATATACTCAAACCATTTAGCTTTTCGGGAATTTATACGGATTTATTTTTTCTTTTTTAAAGTTTAAATTTTTAAGTATAGCTTGTTACGCTTACAAATTTAAATGAATAAAAAAAGAAAAAGTAGAAAAGCCAAAAAGTTATGTGGTTTGAGTATATACTTGACATAGATAATATAATATTTGTACATTTGTAAACAAATAAGAAGTTTATGGATATTGAAGCAAAAAAATTATTGTTAATTCAGCAGTTATTATTAGTTAAGCAAGAATCAATTTTAGATAAAATTGAAAACTTATTAAAAATAAACTCATCAAATCTTACAACAGAACAAAAAAATGCTATTGATAAAGCATTAGTTTCATCAGAAAATAACAATAAAGTTTCGCATAAAGATGCTATAAAAGAGTTAAGTGAAAAATTCCCTCAATATTTTAACTAAATGTATAATATAAATTGGACAAACGAAGCATTAACCGATTTTGAACAGAATATTTATTATTTAGAAAATACATTTACAACTAAAGAAATACGAAATTTTATAGATAAAACACCACAAGTAATTAATATTATTGCCACAAACCCAAAATCCTTTAAACAAACTAAATATAAAATACACGCTCTGTTCCAATAATGCCTCAAATAACTTTGTATTATAAAATAATTGACAAAGAAAATATTAATTTATTACGATTTTGGAATAATTACAAAGACACATCTAAGCTATTTTAAAAGTTATTAAAAGCGTTTTGTTCAAAACAAAACACTTTTGCTATTTTACGAAGTATATTTATAGATATTTTTGTTATGTATAATTTGACTAATGAATAGTAAAGAGCTAAAAGCACATATTGTATTACTTGACGATACCGATGAAAAAATTTATCAGAGTATAATTGATAATTTGATAAATGAAGGCAATCATATTATTCCTTTTCTTGAAGAGGAATGGGAGCTTTCAAATAATGAGCTTGTTCATAAACGTATTGAGAATATTATTAGTGAAATTCAGTTTTTAGATACAAAAAAAGCATTATTTAATTGGATCTCGTTTGGAGGAAACGATATTATTGAAGGTGCTTTTATTATTGCGAAACACCGTTACCCAACATTAGATATTGCCGAAATTGAGAATATTATTGAAAATTTAAGAAATAGTGCGTGGCTCGAAATTCACGATAATCTAACTGCTCTTGAAAAAGTTAGGGTGTTAAATCATGTTTTATTTTCTATAGAAGAATTTAAAGGTCAGCGAAACTATGGAACCGATTTAAAATCGACATACATAAACACTGCTCTAGCAAATAAAAAGGGTAGCCCCATTATTTTATCAATAATATATTTAGCTGTAGCACAACGTCTGGGTATTCCTATTAAAGGTGTAAATTTAATAAATAATTTTATTCTTGCTTATGTAGATAAAATAAGTGCAAAAATAGCTTATCCCGAAAACACAAACGATGTACTTTTTTACATAAATACATTTAATAAAGGAAGTGTTTTTGACAGTAAAGAAATAGACACATATCTTGAACAGCTTAAAGTTGATAAAAAAGAAAAGTTTTATAATCCTATTTCAAATATTGAAGTTATTAGAAATATGATTTTAGAGCTTATGAAAATTGCTGATGTTAAGAAAAAAGTAGATTTAAAAGAGCAATTAAATGAGTTGTACCAGATAACAATTAAAACAGATTAAAAATATTTCCAGGTATTTTCAACAGGATAATCTGCAATTACAGTCATTTTCTCGTTTTTCACAGGATGAATAAAACTCACTTTTCTTGCATGTAAGCTTATTCCTTTATCAAAATTAGGGCGTTTATAACCGTATTTCACATCACCTTTAATAGTACAACCAATTTCAGCTAATTGTGCACGTATTTGGTGGTGGCGACCCGTTTGTAAATCAATTTCTAACAAATAAAAGCTTTCTGATTTTTCAATAACTTTATAATTAAGTACAGCTAATTTTGAGTCTTTTACTTCATTAGGATATGTATATGATTTATTTTGCTTTGTATTCTTTTTAATATAAGAGCTAATTTGTCCTTCTTCGTTAGAAGGAGCATCTTTTACTATTGCATGATATATTTTTTCTATTTCTTTTTCTTTAAACATTTTTGTAAGTCGGGTAAGAGCTTTACTTGTTTTTGCAAGTATAACAACACCACTAACTGGGCGGTCTAACCTATGTGGCAAACCTAAATAAACCTCACCAGGCTTATTATATTTTTGTTTAATATATGCTTTGTAAGTTTCTAAAATAGAATCGTCGCCAGAATTATCGCGCTGTACAATTTCATTATTTAATTTATTAATAATTAGCAGATGATTGTCTTCGTATAGAATTCTATTTTCAATATTTTCTTGCATATAGATTATAGAGTTTCAATTCCTTCGGGTAATTCCATATAAACAATGCTGTTATCTACATCTACATCGATAATAAAATCAACATTGGCAGGAATAAGCATATCATTTTCTAGTGTATAAAGCATATTACTGTTAAAATCTGTGTAATCGATTATCTCACCCAAATCTTTTTTGTAATTCATTAGTTTATACCCTATTAAATCTGGTAATTTTAAATCAGAATCGTAATCAGGAATATTTGTTTTCTCAACCAAAACCTGACATTCAATAAGTTCTGCTGTTTTATCGATAGAGTTGTAATCTTCAAATTTTACAACAAACCTATTATTGTGTTTTTTAAAATTCTCTATAAAAAAAGGAATCGGTATTCCGTCAATAATGACAAATACCGATTCTATACTTTTTAATTCTTGTTCCGAAATTTCTATATCAAGTTTCAAAGAAAGTTCGCCCTTAACACCGTGCGACTTAGTTATTTCTCCTAACTGATAATATTTATCGGAATCAAACACCGTATAATAAATTATTCAGCTTTTTCTTCTTTCTTCTCTTCTGCAACAGGAGTTTCCTCTTTTGCAGGAGCTTCCTCTTTTGCTGGAGCTTCTTCCTTAACAGGTTCTTCAGCTTTTACCTCTTCAGTTACTTCAGTAGTAGCCTCAACAGGTTCTTCAGCAGCCTCCTCATTTTCAGCTTTTTCTACAGCTTCAGCCTCAGCAGCTAAATCTGCTGATTTTTTAGCAATTTCTTCCGCTCTAGCTTCGTTAACCTTCTTCTCTGCTTCAAGACGGGCAGTTGCATCAGCAGTAGCTACTCCAGCAATCTTTTCTTCATTAGCTCTAATTTTAGCTAATTTGTCTTGTTTCCAAGCAGTAAATTTCTTTTCAGCTTCAGCTTCGTCAAAAGCACCTTTTTTAACACCACCTAATAAATGCTTCTTGTACATAACTCCTTCGTAAGAAAGAATTGCACGCATTGTATCTGTAGGTTGTGCACCTTTTTGCAACCAATCTAAAGCTTTATCAAAGTCAAGATTAATTGTTGCAGGATTTGTGTTTGGATTGTAATCTCCAATCCTTTCGATAAACTTACCATCACGTGGTGATCTGCCATCAGCTACTACTATATAGTAGAATGCTTTTCTTTTGCGACCATGTCGCGCCAATCTCATTTTTACCGGCATAATTCGAAATATTTAATTTATAAATTTTTAAGTCTGCAAAGATAGACTTTTATTTTTGATTTTCTAAATTATATTTTGGTTATTTT
>Ga0256827_10001180_pt1 | contig 16541 bp, 19 predicted proteins | sample CV84metaG_FD_185977 | JGI IMG/M metagenome (GOLD analysis project Ga0256827, IMG submission 185977) | Hydrothermal vent microbial communities from East Pacific Rise, Pacific Ocean - CV84 | ecosystem: Environmental > Aquatic > Marine > Hydrothermal vents | place: Pacific Ocean: East Pacific Rise... | reverse complement strand
AGTTTGTATGTACTGCTTGTGGGCATTCTGCCAATGCAGATATAAATGCTAGTAAAAACATACTTGCCCGTGGGATACACGGCAATAATGCTTTACTGAAAATAGCTATTTAGGCTATGGATGAAGAATCCACCTCATTTATGGGGTGGAGTATCAAAATTTAAATAGAGAGTGAATTTTATTCACTCTTTTCTTTCTCTTCAGCTTTTTCTTTTTTAGCATTGCTCTCTTTTAAACTTGCTCGTTTCTCTTTAATATCTTCATAGTGTTTATGCTCTTCGATTTTTCTCATTCTCTGTCTCTCATTTAGACGTAATTTTTCTTTAAGTGCTTTCATCGCAGGAGTTAAATCTTTGCTTTTCTTTTTGCAAGGAAAAGAGACATCATCTTCATGGTCTCTATATATGATATTGATACACTCTTTTTTTGCATCATATTTAACATTACGCATTTGTGAATAATAGTACTCATCAAACTCTCCAGCTTTTGGAGGAACAGGTTTTAAAAGGTTGAATTTAGAAGCATTCTTTCCTATACTAAAATATTCACGAGAAAGCACTAAAAATTCATGTTTTCGTGTAGCAATGATGGCTTGTTTCTTAGCCATCATCTGAAATGGTGGAAATGGTATTTTTGAAACCTCTACAGGAAATGCAAAGATTTTAGGTTGGGTATCAAATGCATCATCAACATTAGAGAAAATTTGAATATTATCTCCATCAAAGCTAACTTCTTTCTCTACAGCACTCATAATCGTACTCTCAAATTTTTCCAATTCAGCTTTGGCTTTTTGGGGAAAATATTTATAACGATGATAAGCAAATATTAGAAAAAGAACAGAGAGTGCAGTCATTGCAATACTAAACATGATACTTATATAGGTGTGAATGGATAATCCCAAAAATATAAAGAATATAAGGAATATACTTATCCAGCTAAAACGATCTTTATCTGACCAAAAATAGTCGATGTAATTTCTTTTTCGGTCTGCTCTAATCTTATCTTTAGCTTTTTTCTTTTTGGTTCTTGCATCTAATATTTCCGATTTTTTGGCATTAACTTTTAAGAATACCATAAATAAAAATGCAAATAAAAAACCAAGCAGTAGTAGAGCAGTAAAGAACATCGCTATTGCTTCTTCTGTTGTTACTATCATTTTTGTTTCCCTTTTTCCTAAAATTATAGCGAAAAAGGAATTAAGTGTGACTCTTTTCAATTTTATAGATAATTATAGTTGCTCTTTATAAAGGTTTTTTGTTACAATGCAAAAAAAAATTTGAAATTGGTGTATATAATATATGAAAAATTTGATTATCGTCGAGTCCCCTGCAAAGGCTCGAACCATTAGTAATTTCCTTGGGAAAAACTACAAAGTAGTTGCTTCAAAAGGACATATTCGTGATTTACCTAAAAGCTCATTTGGAATTACAGTGGAAGAAGATGGAACCTTTGTACCCAAATATTCAATCCCTAGAGAAGTTAATCCAACGGTTAAAGAGCTCAAAAAGTTAGCCAAAGAGGCTGAAATTATTTATATTGCGACGGATGAAGACCGTGAAGGAGAAGCGATTGGTTATCACATCGCTATGGCAATTAAAAAAGAGCCTGAATCTTTGCCTCGAATTGTGTTTCATGAAATTACTAAAACAGCCATTCAACATGCTTTAGACAATCCTAGGAAACTGGATATGGATGCTGTCAATGCACAGCAAGCACGTCGTCTACTTGACCGTATTGTTGGGTACAAACTCTCTCCTCTTTTAGCCAGTAAAATTCAAAAAGGTCTTAGTGCAGGACGTGTTCAAAGCTCATCTTTAAAAATTGTTGTTGACCGAGAACGTGAAATAAAAGTATTTAAGCCAGAAGAGTATTGGACAATAGATGGTCTGTTTGAAAAAAATATAGAGTCTTCAATCTTCTCTTTTAATGGTCAAAAATTGGATAAAATGAGCATTAAAAATGAAGCAATGGCTAGAGAAATAGTTCAATCTGCTAAGCGTGAAAATTTTGTTGTTGAATCCTTAGAGAAAAAAGAGCGAAAGAGTAAAACTCCTCCACCTTTTATGACCTCTACGCTTCAACAGTCTGCTTCGACTCAATTAGGCTTCTCTCCTAAAAAAACCATGATGGTTGCTCAAAAACTTTATGAAGGTGTCAAAACAAACAAGGGAAATATGGGGGTAATTACCTATATGAGAACGGACAGTTTAAACTTAGCAAAAGAGGCAGTTGAGCATGCCAGAGCGTATATTTTAGAGACCTTTGGGAAAGAGTATTTCCCTGAAAAATCGAAACATTATGCCAGTAAATCAAAAGGGGCACAAGAGGCTCATGAAGCGATTCGTCCAACGATGGTTGAATTTACCCCCATGGTGGCAAAAGATTATCTTAATGCAGATGAGTTTAAACTCTATCGACTTATCTATAACCGTTTTTTAGCTTGTCAAATGACCGAGGCACGTTTAGAGTCTCAGACCTTACTCTTTAATGGAGAAAGAAGTACCTTTAAAGCAAGTGGTAGAAAATTACTTTTTGATGGTTTCTACAGAGTAACAGGATACAGTGAATCCGATAAATTGTTGCCTGAGTTAAAAAAAGGACAAAAGGTTATTTTGGACGACATTAACCCTGCCCAGCATTTTACTGAACCTCCTTCACGCTACAATGAAGCAAGTTTGATTAAAAAACTGGAGTCATTAGGGATTGGTCGTCCAAGTACTTACGCACCAACGATTACTATTTTACAAACACGAAAATACATTAATATTGAAAAAAAGCGTATTCATCCAACAGAGATTGCATTTACGGTTATAGAGATGCTTGAAGAGCATTTTGCTGAAATTGTAGACTCTTCATTTACTTCTAATATGGAGGCAGACCTTGATAAAATTAATGATGGTGCGTTAGATTGGCAAAAACTTTTAAGCAATTTTTATGCTCCTTTTATGAAAAAAATTACTGAAGGAAAAGAGAAGATAAAAAGTCTGAAAATGGCGATTCCAACAGGAGAGATGTGTCCCAAGTGTGGGCATGAACTGCTTCGTCGTAAAGGACGCTTTGGAGAGTTTATTGCTTGTGGTAATTTTCCTAAATGTAAGTATACCACTGATTTGGAAGGGAATGCCCCACCTGAACCTGAAAAGACGGATATCAAGTGTGATAAGTGTGGCGAATTCATGGTTATCAAGGACAGTAAGCGTGGTAAGTTTTTGGCGTGTTCGGGCTATCCTAAATGTAAAAATGCACAGCCTTTAGTTCCTCCTAGGGAGTTGGATGTTCCTTGTCCTAAATGTGGTTCTAAAATTTTGGAAAAAGAGGGAAAACGAGGAACTTTTTATGGTTGTTCTAATTATCCTAAATGTCGATTTATTTCAAATGGAGAGCCTCTTGAACGTAAATGTCCTGAGTGTGAAAATATGGTGGTTCATAAACTTCTAAAAACAGGAGAAGTCTATGAGTGTATTGAGAAAAAATGTAAATGGAAAGAAGCTGTTCCCGAAGATAAATTAAAAGTGAAGGGTGAGAATAAAGAGGATGAAAAAAAAGAAGATGAAAAAAAATCTTAAACTGGGCATTCTCTCAGATAGCCATACCCAAACAAGTATGCATGAAGAGACTGTTGCTCATCTTTTACAGATGGGAGCAGAGTATCTGATTCATGCAGGGGATATTATGCTCGAAGAGCATCTTCAACTTTTAGAAGATGCTCCTGTTCCGTATGTTTGTGTTTATGGCAACAACGACACCTCTCTTATTCCTCTCTATGGTCAATATAAAATCTACCGTGAACCCCACTACTTTACGATTGATAGCTTAAAAATTAAATTGATGCACATGCCTTACTACATGAATGCTGATGCAGATATTGTTATCTCTGGACATACCCATATGTTTGAGTGTTCTTTGCATGATGAGACGCTTTTTTTAAACCCTGGCGAAGTGTGTGCAAGAGAAAAACCATTAATGGAATGTGTTCTTCTTGAGATTAAAGAGGGTAAATATCACGTGACGCATTATTTCAAAGAGCCACAATCTCTTGCTTGGAAGAGCCAAAAGAGTCTCTGTTAAGAGATTCTTAACCAATCATTAACTCTTTTTCCTTATAATTTCAAGAACAATATCTACATAAATAGAGGTAACATGGAAGAGCTAAAAGATATAAAAGATATCGTCGAAGTACCTGAGTACAGTTTTTTTATACTTATTGGACTGACTGTTTTTATCGTTCTACTTCTCTCTTTAGCTGTCTATTTCTTTAAAAATAGACGAAAAAGACGTAAAAAAATTACTGTAAAAGAGAGAGCGTTAGAGAAATTAAAAAAGATGGATTTTAGTGATACAAAATCAGTGGTCTATACTTTTGAAGAGCAGAGCAGACTCTTTTTAAATGAAAAAAATCAAGAGAAATTTGACTCCATTATAAAAGAATTAACGGTTTATAAATATAAAAAAGATATTCCTCCACTGGATGCTAATGTAGAGAAAAGGATTAAAAGATTTATAGGAGAGCTTAAATGATAAATAATTTTACCTTTGAGTACCCCTTAGTCTTTTTACTCTTTTTACTTTTTTTTATCTGTACACGCTTTTGTAAGCCTAAAGGAATTTCTCTCTACTTTCCAAACATGATGATGCTTGAAAAAGCTTCAAAGAAGAGTCGTTGGTTTCTGAACAGTTTAAAAATTTTGGCATTTATATTTTTAGTAACGGCATTGGCAAGTCCCATTCAAGAAGATACCGTTGTTGTTAAAAATGATAAAGGTTATGAAATTTCACTGATACTCGATGCCAGTGGTTCAATGAGTGAATACAATAAATTTGGAATTGTAAAAGAGATTGTCGAAGATTTTGTTGACCAACGAGAACATGATAAATTAGCGTTAAGTATTTTTGCTGACTTTGCTTATGTGGCAGTACCATTGACTTACGATAAAAAAAGTATTAAACGCCTATTGCAACGTTTGGAAGTGGGTATCGCAGGACGACAAAAGACAGCATTAAATGAGGCTCTATTTCTTAGCTCTAATCTGTTTAAAACGTCAAAATCCAAAGAAAAAATAGCTATTTTATTAACCGATGGAATGGACAACACGGAAAGTATTCCTTTAGAGGTTGCAATAAAAACAGCGAAAAAATATGGGATAAAAGTCTATACCGTAGGGGTAGGGAATGCAGGGCGTGATTTTAATCCTGCTGTGCTTCAACAGATTTCCAAAGAGACAGGTGGAAAATACTTTTCTGCCAATACCATTGAAAAACTCAAAGAGATTTATGCCGTGATTAATAACTTAGAAAAATCAGAGATAAAAGCCGATAAATATGTGAAAAAAACCTACTATTTTCAGTATCTATTAGCTTTTGCTCTTCTATTTTTATGGAGCTACTTTATCGTAGCAAATAAGGAGTAGATGATGATAACCTTTTATAATATAGAATTTTTATGGCTTTTGCTTTTGCTTTTACCCTTGTTGTATTTTTTAAAATCTCAGAAAAATGATTTAGAGAACATTTTTTCAAAAGAGGTTTTAAAACGCGTCAAGCTTACAAGCAACACGCTCTCAAAACGATGGCGAAATCTCTTTTTGCTGATGACTTTGACCTTTACCATCATTGCGTTGGCACGTCCACAAATAGATAATGGAGAGATTGAAGTAAAATCCAGTTTTATCAACATTGTTACGGCTATAGATATGTCTAAGTCAATGTTTGCAAATGATGTTTATCCGAGCCGTTTTGATTTTGCTAAAAAGAAGTTTTTTGACTCCTTAGACTATTTCAAGCAGAGTAAAATTGCTCTTATTGGTTTCTCCTCACAAACGTTTTTAATCTCGCCCTTGACCCAAGATTTTCACTCATTGAAATTTTTAGGTAAAAATCTTAATTTGGATTACTTGAATCTAAAAGGTACGGATATTATGGCTACTTTGGAGTCTGCAAACACCCTTTTTGGTGATGAAAAAAAGAAAACTTTGCTTATCTTTACGGATGGAAGTGATCAAAAAGAGTTTTCTAAAGAGATAGCTTATTGTAAAAAAAATAACATCGTTGTCTATATCTACAATATAGGTACGGATAAAGGTGGAATTATAAAAGATAAAAAGGGTGTATTAAAAGATAAAGAGGGAAATATTGTTGTGGTTAAACGAACGGACAACATTAAAAAACTTGCGATGAGTACAGGTGGTGCGTACATGAAGTACTCATTAGCTCATGATGACATTAAACTTTTAGCCGATACCATTCAAAATTCATATCAAGCAAAAAAAGAGGAGAATACAACCATAAAAGATAGAAAAGAGTTGTTTATCTACCCTCTCTCTTTTGCTGTTTTATTTTTCTTTATCACACTTTTTTCTATTCCTAAACTAAAAAATAGAGAGGATAATCAATGAAATATATACTAAGTTTTTTACTGTTTTCAGTATTCCTATCCGCTTCTCTTTTAGATTTTCGCTATTTAAAAGAGGCAAAAGAGGCATATAACGATAAAAACTATACTAAAGCCCAAGAAAGTTATGCACGAGTAAACAGTGATGAGGCACGATTTAATGAAGCAGATAGTTTTTATCGTCAAAAAAAATACAAAGAGGCAATCGAAGCCTATGAGAAGATTGTAGAGCCAAGATTAGAAGCAAAAAAACTGCACAATATTGGTAATTCGTATGCACAGTTAAAGAAGATAGATAAAGCGATTAAATCGTATGAAGATGCTCTGAAACTAGGAGAAGATAAAGATACAAAATTTAATTTAGAACTTCTAAAAAAGAAAAAAGAAGAGCAGAAGAAAAAAGAAGAGCAAAAAAAGAAACAAGATAAAAAGAACGACAAAAAAGATAAAAACAAGAAAAAAGATAAAGACGATAAGAATAAAAAAGACGATAAGAATAAAAAAGACGATAAGAATAAAAAAGATTCTAAGAATAAAAAAGATTCAGATAAAAAGAAGTCAGAGGGAGATAACAAGAAAGAGAAAGAAAATGCCAAGAAGAAAGAGGCTGAAAAAAAGAAAAAAGAGCAAGAAGCCAAAGATAAAAAAGATAAAAAAGATAAAAAAGATAAAAAAGATAAAAAAGATAAAGAAGAACAAAAGCGACAAAGTCAAATGGCTGAGCAGAACAAAACGCAAGCTCCTATTAGTAATATGGAAGAGAGAAAATGGCAGAAAATGCTTAATCAACGAGGAGTTAATACGCTCATGATACCACTTAATAAAGGAAAAAAAGATAATGAAGCACACCCTTGGTAAAACACTTAAACTATTTTTAATACTTATATTAACGAGCTTTACCTTTGCAGAGGTAAAAGTCTCTTTAAGCCCTTCGAGCATTTATGAAGGGGATATTGTTAATTTTATTATTACAGCTGATGGAAAGAGTATCTCTTTCCCAAAAATAAATGATGTAGAGGGGAATCCTATTCTTGGGACATCCTCTTCTGAATCCATTTCAATGGTTAATACAGCGATAACACGAACCACTTCTAAAACATACAGTTTTAGAGCCTCAAAAACGCTTACGGTTCCCTCATTTATTGTTCAAGTAGATGGCAAAGAGTATAAAACAAAAAAGTTGCAATTAGATGTTCTGAAACCTACTGTGAGTAAAAAGGGTTCTGAATTTATGGTTGAACTCTCTTTGGATAAAAACGAATCCTATGTAGGAGAAGCGTTGACCTTAAGCATCTCTTTTAAAGCAAAACAGAATGCTCGTGCTGACCAAGTTCAACTTGGCGAACCAAAATTAGAAGATTTTTGGGTTAAGAAAAAAGAAGAAGTAACACACCTTATTGAGGGGGATTATGTTGTTCAGACTCTTCACTATACACTTTTTCCTCAAAAGTCGGGTGAGTATACGATTCCTGCTATTGAGACATTGGTAGGAAAAATTCAACGCCGACAACAACAGAGTGGTGGTTTTTTTAATGATCCCTTTTTTAACAGCATGACTCAGCAGTTGCATTGGCAAAAAGTTTATTCAAACTCTTTGAAGCTAAAGGTAAATCCTTTGCCAAATGGATTGGAGCTTTATGGGAATTATCAAATTCAAGCAGAGGTTGACAAGCAAAAAGTACAGGCGAACAAACCCGTTAATCTAAGCATATCGGTTAAAGGTGAAGGTAATATTGATGATGTCAAGAAATTTGAATTTGATATTGCAAACGTTATTATCTATGCTGATGAGCCAAAAATATCCTCAAAAGAGGTTCATGGTATTTATCAAGGTGCTTTTAAAGAGAAGATAGCCTTGATTGCTGATCAAAATTTTACGATTCCTACATTGGAGTTGAAGTATTTTGATAAAGTGACGAAAACAGTTAAAACAGTTCGTACAAAGCCTATTGATATTGAAGTAGTCGGTGGAAGCAAAACAAGTATCTCTCCTGCATCAACGATTGAGGTCAGTCCTAGTCAGGTTATTCAAGCTCCTACGAAAGCAGAACCGAAAGTAATCATTGAAAAAGAAGATGCGTATTTAAAATACCTTTTCTTAGTTATTGGGTTTATTGTTGGTGTTGTAGTGATGCTTTTAGTGAATTTTTTTACGAAGAAAGAGAAAAAACGGGAAGTAAATATCGTTAAAATGATACAAAAAGCCAAAGATGACCGAGCATTATTTACTCTTTTATTGCCCTATTCAAAAGAACATACGCGTATATCAACTGCATTGAATCAGTTAGAGGAGAATCTTTACAAAGAGGCTTCACATAAAATTGATAGAGAAGATTTAATGGAAATTTTTGAAGAGAGAGAGCTGAAGGGTGCAAGGTTTATAGATATTTAAATATTTAATTTGCTATGATTCTCACTAAAAAAGGGTACAGTATACATGGAAAACAGTAAGTATCTACCTGTAGGGTCGAATATTGGAAGTCATTATGAGATTATTGACGTTCTTGGAGATGATGATTTTGAAATTCTTTATTTAGTTCGAGATAATCATCGAAAAGGAAGTTTTTTTGTCCTAAAGGAGCTTTTCTTAGAGACTTTTTCTTCACGTAATAATGAATCAGTCTTTACCATACCTGAAGCAGAAGGTGTTTTTGATAAGCGAAAAAAAGAGATAATTTTAGAGATAGACTCTCCTAAAAAAAAGAGGCAAAAAACTGAAATTAAGACCTATGGTTACATCAAAGACAATCATACTATTTACACCATTATGGAGTTTACCAATAATTTTAGTTTAGAAAGTTACTTGCATTTTGAACCCAGAGATGAGATTCTATTACCCTCTTTGGATTTAATGAGTGAAAAAAAGAAAAAGAAATCTTTTCTCTTTTTAAAAATATTAATTATCACGGTTGTAATTGTTGCAGGATTGGCTTTTTATGCGTATAAAATGCTCAAAGAAGACAGAGATAAAGCAGAAGTGAAACCACAAGTTATTGTGACTCAAACACCCATTCATCATCCTGCCTTGGTAAGTAGAATAGAACCGTCTACCGTTGATGAACCAGTTGTGAAAAAGATTAAGCCTAAGGTAGAAGAACCTAAAGTTGTTTTACCTAAGCCCGAGTACATACCTGTTGAGGAAACAGAAGTTCTTTCTACAGCAGATAAAAAAGAGAATATTGAATCTAAAAATAGTATTGATATACCTACTCCTGTTGTTGATAATGATGCCATCTATATTGATAATGAAACAGAAGAAATACCTGAGCAAGAAGAGGTTCCTAAAACAGTTGTTGTCCCAAAAATTGAAACGCTCCCGTTAGAAGAGGCGAAAACTATTTCTCTGGGAAGTAAAATTGAAACAACTCATCCTACAATTTCTTTAGGTACACCTATTGTAAAAGCCTCAACAAAAGTATTTACTAGAGAGGCAATTAAAGATTTTTTAGATGAGTTTATTGCTTCTTCAGCTACGGGGTCTGTTGAGGATATTGCTTCTCAATACGATTACCATATAGACCGATACTTTTCATTGAAAAATGTAACGCAGGCAACCATTAAAAAAGATAAGAGACGATACAATAGAAAGTGGAGAAAGAGAGAATTTACGATAAAAGAGTTTAAAATTCTAAAAAAATATCAGAAAGATGGTACTGATTATTGCGATTTAAAAACAACCACAAAATGGAAAGTCTCAACAAGCAGTGGTAAAACAGCCACAGGTACAAGTCGTGGTTTTATGACAATCAAAAAAACAGCTAATGGCTATAAAGTAAAATCAATTTATACGATTAAATAGCTAAAAAAATTAAAGGTAAAGAATGAATCTAACGCATTTAGATGAGAATAATAAACCAAAAATGGTGGACGTTTCAGATAAAAAAGAGAGTACACGTGTTGCTGTAGCGTCAGGAGTAATTGAAGTAACTCCTGAGGCTTACGAGGCTGTGGTGCATAATATTGCTAAAAAAGGTCCTGTATTGCAAACAGCAGTCATTGCTGCGATTCAAGGAGCAAAAGAGACCAGTAGGCTTATTCCTATGTGTCATCCTTTAATGTTGACATCACTTAAAACGGATATTGAAGAACTTGCAGAACTCCCTGGGTTTAAATTGACCGTTCGTGCAAAACTTAAGGGGCGAACAGGTGTTGAGATGGAGGCTCTAATGGGTGTCTCTGTAGGTCTTTTAACCATTTACGATATGCTTAAAGCGATAGATAAAGGGATGGTTATTCGGAACATACAACTTGAAGAAAAAACAGGAGGAGTGTCAGGTGTTTTTAGACGATAATTCTTGTGAAAAACCAAATATAGAGTACCCTTGTGAATGGGGTTATAAAATAATCGGAACCGATGATACTAAACTTGAAGCCGTTATTTGTGAAGTAATGGGAAGCCGTAAACATAAAAACAAGGGAAGAAATAGCTCCAGCAAGGGGAAATTTCATGCCTTGAGTACCGTGTGTCAAGTTGAATCACAAGTAGAGCGAGATGCACTTTTTAAAGCATTTCAAGACCATAAAGATGTCAAGATGGTTATTTAATCTTCTTGAACATTGCTCTTTTGGTCTAAAACTTTTTGCGTCTGTAATGCTGTTATCATGGATAAAATAACGTAAGTCAAAAAGAAATAGAGTCCCACTTGAATCTCGGCTTCACTAATGCCTCCTGTGTTGCTTGTGAAGTAGACCAAAAAGGTTGCTACTACAAAGACATCTATCATTGACCACTTTCCTATCTGTTTAAAAAAGGCAACCATTTTTTGATTCCACGGATGTTCATAAAAAATCAGCATAAACGTCAAAGTTAAGCTTTTTATTACAGGAAGCAAAATAGAAAAGAGCAAAATAGTGAAGGCAACAGCAAACTCTCCACTATTATAAAGTTTTAAAATAGAACCGATGATTCCTTTGGATTCAAACGATAAAATAACATCTCCTAAATAGTCCACTTGCTTATGAATGGTTACCATGAGTATGGGATTTACTAAACCATAAAGTAAAGCGATAAAAGTAGTGAAACTAAGGAGCATGGTTCCCCCTCTAAGCGTACAGATAAAGGTAAAAAGGAGGGTAATCAGAAGTATTCCCATAAAATAATAGAGGTTTAACTTTGCCATTTTTTTTGATTTTTCTTGCTCTTTTTTTAACTTTTCTAATGTAATTTTGCTTTCATTCTTAACCAACCCCAATGAGATAATGGCTGTTAATTCATCTATTCGTTCCGAGGCTAAGCCATTGGCATCGCAGGATTCAGCAATTTTGCTGGTATTTATTTCATAGCTTTTTGAATATTTATACGTTATAAATCCAAAATAGACTAAGGCAGAAAGAAGTGATATTGAGATGATGATTCGTAAAAAATTTATCATTCATTTACCTTGAAATAAACAAGTTTTGTACTTAAAATAGCTTTGTTATTGTTGTCCGAAACCATGAGGTATCTATTGTTTCCAACTTTTGCAAGACCTTCATAGTTGCTAATAGTAATACCTATTTGTCCTGTATAGGTTGTGAGTACCTCTGTTTTACAAACCTCTTGCTTGTTGCATTCGTTTAGATAGAGCTTTTTGAGAGTAATGTGCATGGGTTCAAATATCGAAGTAAAGGCTCGTTCTAAAATAAGCAGATGATTATCGTCCATAACTTCTATCGCTGTTACAGCTGAATTTTTATAGGCTTCTGCTTGGAAATGCCATTTTTTCCCTTTAATCGAGTAGACGGTCTGTTGGGTTGTCTTCTTTTTGTAGAGTGGAAATTCGGCTACGGTTAATAAGCCGTATTTTTTATGCCATGCCAGTGCTTCAAAAATCTTATTACTACTTTGATAATTTTTTTTATTTTTTAGTTCTTTGGTTAAACGTTGATTTTTTTCTAAATAGCCCTTTTTAGAAATAGATGCGATTCTGGGAGACCGTTCAAAAGAGACATAAAGATTGCCTTTATTATCCTCTGTTAATCCTTCTGTATCGTATTTAGAAGCCCTCTTTTTCTCATCTACCTTATAGGCAGAAAGATAGTTTAATTTTGTTATTTTCTCTTTAAAATCAGCAGAAAACGTATAAAAATTTCCTTTATCGCCAATCATATAGAGTCTATGACTCTTTTTATCGTAGCTAAGGTCTGAAATTTCAGAAAAAGAAATATCCTTTTTAGAAGGATAGATTAAACTGCGTTCATCCAAAATGCTAATGGCTGATTTATTGGGTATGCCATTGGCATGAGCAAGCGAATTATTGAGAGTACACCCTGTGGATAAAAATAAAAAAGGGATTAAGGTTAATAAATTTTTCATAGTAGATTATGACCTTTTATTTATTATAAAAATCTAAAAATGACCATATTGGAAACTTTAAATCCTTTATTAATCAAAAAAGGGATAAAATAATCATTGTTAATAAATAATAACAATTATTGGAGTTTTTTTTGAAAAGTAATCAATATTCTGTAAAGGTTTACGAGACGACGATTGAGGATGAAGAGAAGTTTATAGAGTTTTTTGAAACAAATTACATGCTCTTTAAAGATCATCTTATTCTTATTCATGGTTCTTTAAGTCAAAAAATTAAAGAGTATCTTGAATTTAAATCATTGACCTATTTACATAATGTAGAGTTACCCAAAGGAAGAAGTCGTAAAGCGTTGGAAGAAGAGCTTCAAATAGAACGTAGTGCAAGTGCTGTATCGGTACAGATTGCAGAAGCAAAATTAAAAAAAATATCCTCTAAATTACAAAATAATTTAACCGTATTGGACACAATGGTTCGTAGTGGACAAGAGATAAATATCGAGGGAGATTTGTTGCTACTCAATCGTGTAAATAGTGGTGCAACAATTAATATAAAAGGCAATCTTATCATTACTAACGTTGTTGAAGGTGCAGTGCGTTGTTCTGGAAATTTTATGATGTTAACTGCCTCTCCAAAAGCCAATATCATTTTTCATGGTGTCGAAGTTGAGAATGACCTTTTAAAGAATAAATTGAATAGAGTTGAATTAAAAAATAATGAAATAATCATAACCCCTGTGTTAAAAAAGGAGATAAGTTGGGCATAGTAATTGCAGTAATCAGTGGAAAAGGTGGCGTTGGTAAAACAACAGCTACTGCGAATTTGGGTTTAGGAATTGGTCTAAACAGTCAAAGATGTGTCGTGGTTGACTTCGATATTGGTCAACGTAACCTTGATATGATTTTAGGCTTAGAAAATCGTGTGGTGTTCGATATGGTTCAAGTCATGGATGGTGAAGCAAGCTTGAAACAAGCATTAATCAAAAGTAAGGTCAGTGAAAAACTTTTCTTTTTAGCTGCTTCACAGAGTAAAGATAAATCCGTATTGGAGTCCAGTAAAGTAGAAAAATTGGTACTTCAATTAAAAGAAGATTTTGATTTTGTTATTTTAGATTCTCCTGCTGGAATCGAGAGTGGGTTTGAACATACCATTGAGTTTGCCGATGCAGCCATTGTGGTGGTTAATCCAGAAGTCTCTTCTATTCGTGATGCAGACCGAGCCATAGGTATTTTAGACTCTAAGTCAAACAAGGTAAAACAAGGTGAAGAGGTTGCAAAGTATCTGATTATTAACCGTATTGTAGCCGATATGGTTGAGAGTGGAGAGATGCTAAACAGTGAGGATATTTTGGATATTTTAGATATTAAACTTTTAGGAAAAGTACCTGAAGATAAAGGAGTGATTGACGCATCGAATCAAGGAAAACCTGTTATTTTAGATAAAAAATCAATAGCAGGTCAAGCCTATACTCGGATTTCAGGAAGACTTTGTGGTAAGCAGATTGATATGAAAGATATTGAAATCTCAGATTCAGGACTTTTCAAAAAAATAGCAGGGATGTTTAGATAATGTTTATATTTGATTTTTTTAAAAAGAAGCAGAGTGCTTCTGTTGCCAAAGATAGGTTAACGATTGCTATTATGTCGGATAGAAAGAACTCTACAAATTATCCCTTTATGGATGAGATGAAATCAGAAATTATTGATGTCGTCAAAAAATATATTGGAGTAAGAGGAATCGAAATCAAAAAAGAGTTTGATGGAGATTTTGAGGCACTTTCTATAGATGTTATGTTGGAAAAATAGATTAACCCAATCAGGGTTTAATCTATAATTATTCAAGAACTTCAGGAATTCTAATCGCTTGACCTGGATAGATAAGGTCAGCATTTTTAATGACTTCTATGTTGGCATCAACAATATGGGTATATTTTGACCCATCATCATAATACTTATGTGCAATCGCCCATAAGGTGTCGCCTTTTTCGATGGTGTAAAAAATTTCTTCAGGGATTTCTCGTACATTCTCTTCTGAAATTTGCTCCATTGTAATAAGTTGATTTGCATCTACTTGTGAAATACCCTCTACATTTCCTGCAATTAAAATTGCTTTTTCACGTACAGGATAATCTTTTGCTACACCTGCCAAATTCACACGCTCTTCTTGTACATCAACTACAAGACCATCCACTGGTAACTCTGAAAAACTACTCTCTATCTCTTCTTTAATTGCAGCCGAGTCATCGCCTTTTCCCAATAAACTCTTACCTGCATCTGATACAAAATCAAAAAAACCCATATTTATTCCTTTTATTATTTTAATCTAAAAAATAGAATTTTAGATTGTTGTGAATTATTATATTCTAATTAACCTTAAGACTCTTTCAGAATTCTTGGCAAGGTAATACCCGTTTGACTCTGATATTTTCCTCTCCTATCGCTGTAGGTTGTTTCGCAGGCTTCATCCCCTTGTAAAAAGAGTACTTGAGCAATTCCCTCATTCGCATAAATTTTTGCAGGGAGTGGGGTAGTATTTGAAATTTCAATAGTAATATGCCCTTCGAACCCTGGTTCAAATGGAGTTACATTGACGATAATCCCACAACGGGCATACGTGCTTTTTCCCAAACAAATTGCTAAAGTATCACTTGGCATTTTAAAGTACTCAATGGTACGTGCCAACGCAAATGAGTTTGGTGGAACAATACAGACATCGCCTGTAAAATCCACCACATTATTCTCATTAAAATCTTTTGGGTCAACCACTTCAGCATTAATGTTTGTAAAAATTTTAAACTCATTGCTTACACGAATGTCATACCCATACGAGCTTAACCCATACGAGACCACACCCTCTCCAACCAATGCTTCACAAAATGGTGTAATCATCCCCTCATTAAGTGATTTTTCTCGTATCCAACTGTCTGCTTTTAATCCCATTGTTCTGATTACCTTAATTAATATTTTTCTATTTCATAATTATAGCAAAGATTTAAATTTAAATTGTATTTTTTAAAAAAATATACAAATATGTATAGCTTTTTAAGAGACTTTTTTATTAAATATACTATAATAATGGATGTTTAAAAAAATCATTAAGGAGAAACAATGAAAAAAACAATGAGATTGGCAATGGCATCATTATTAGCAATTGGATTATTTGCAGGATGTAACGGAAACGCTACTTCTAATGCAACTGAAGAGGTAGTAACTACAGAAGCAACACAAGCAATAGATGCAACAGCATTTGATGCAGCAACTGGAGCAGTAACTACTGAGACTCCAATTGAAGCAGGAAAAACAGGTACAACGATGACGATTCCTGCAGGAACTGTATTACAAGATGTTGATGGTAATGCTATTACAGAAGCACCTTCATTAGAAGTAAAAGCTGAAAAAAGTGCAACAGAAGCAAGCACAACAATTAATTTTGAAGTAAATGGTAAAAAAGTAGTTCCTACAGAATCAGTAGTATTCTCTGTACCTGCTCCTGCTGGATCAAAAGCTGGAGACACTGTTCAAATTGAAGTTCCAGATGATGGTAGTATTACTCAGAAACTTATTTTTGTTGTTGTTAAAGCAGATGGTACTGTAGATATTAGAGTATTCCCAAAAGCATTTAAAAAGACAATTGTTATTGTTGTACAAGTTAAAGTAGATAATTCTACTAACTAATAGTACAGTATGCTTTATCGAACTTCACTATTTTTATCTCTATTTTTAATCACTTTAAATGGAAAAGAGCTTGAATCTTTTCCCTCTTTTCAAGGTTTTGAGGGAGTCGTTAATACACCAAATAGTGAAGTCCTTCATGATGGAGAGTTTCAGTTTTTATATACCAATCAGGTAGATAATTTCTCTCCT
>Ga0256827_10001179_pt1 | contig 16579 bp, 10 predicted proteins | sample CV84metaG_FD_185977 | JGI IMG/M metagenome (GOLD analysis project Ga0256827, IMG submission 185977) | Hydrothermal vent microbial communities from East Pacific Rise, Pacific Ocean - CV84 | ecosystem: Environmental > Aquatic > Marine > Hydrothermal vents | place: Pacific Ocean: East Pacific Rise... | reverse complement strand
CAAGTCTGTAAATGCGAATTTAGTACCGTCAAACAAACCTTTATCGCTTAATTTCAGTTCAGGGATAACTAATAAAGCCATAAACGACAAAGTCATATAAGGTGCTTTTAACGAACCTCCCAAACCTTTAGCCAACACTTCAATATCTTCGTAGTTTTTAGCTACTTGCCAGGCATCGTCGTTAGACATAATGCCCGCAACAGGAAGTCCTAATACCTTTGAGTCGTCGCCACTAACCCACGACACGCCTCCTTCTTTTTGTATCACCAGATTTACGGCTTTTAATAGCTCCCGGTCGCTCACACCCACAGCAATAATATTATGACTATCGTGAGCCACGCTTGAAGCTATGGCACCCTCTTTAAAGCCAAAGCCCCGAATAAACCCTATGGCAGGAGTTGCTTTTTCGTACCTGTTAAGCACCAGAATCTTCAATATATCCTTTGATGTATCACTTTCTATTAAGCCATTTTTATTGATAGCTGTTTCGCTTATCAGCGGCGTGATTAACTCCCCGTCGATAGCCTGAATAATCTTATAGTTACCTTTTTCGTAAGCAACTTCTAAATCTTTGAGTGAAAGGGTATTTTTATAAAATTTATTAATTGGCTTAGAAGGAACCGATTTTATTTTTGTCTGATTATTCTGTGCAATTAAAACACCATCCGAATAGGTTTCTAATACATTAAAGGCTTCCATATCATCAACAATAATACAATCGGCGGGGTCGCCTTCCTGCAATAAACCCACCTCTAAGTGATAATGCTTCACCGGATTGAGTACACAAGCGGTGAGTATATTCATTAAATCGTAACCATCGGATAAAGCTCTCCTGATGACTTCATCCATATGCCCTTTTTCTAAATCATTAGGATGTTTGTCATCGGAACAAAGCATGATATGTTCCGGATGCGCATCGATAAGAGGAGCCAATGTATGGTAATTCTTGGCTGCACTACCTTCCCTGATTTGCACATACATCCCATAATTAATCTTATCTATAGCTTCGGAAATGGTAAAGCACTCATGATCGGTAGTAATCCCCGATTTTGCATATTTCTCTGCTTCTTTTCCTTTTAAACCCGGGGCATGCCCATCAATAGGTTTATGGTATTTTTGGGCAGCATGAAGCTTGGCATGTACTTCTTTATCTTCGTATAAAACACCGGGAAAATTCATCATCTCCGAGAGATATTTAATCTCTTTTCGTGACATTAATTCCTCAACAGCTTTACTGTCGATAACAGCACCACTGGTTTCAAAAGGTGTAGCAGGCACACAGCTGGGTGCACCAAAGAAAAATTTAAAATTCACTTTTTTGGCATTCTCAATCATGAAATCTATACCTTCTACTCCCAATACATTGGCTATCTCGTGAGGATCGGAAACTGTAGCTACGGTACCATGAACAGAAGCCAGACGTGCAAACTCCGATGGTATCAGCATGCTGCTCTCAATATGGATATGCGCATCTACCAAAGCCGGCAGAATAAAATGCGTTTCGCTTATAGCCTCGTTTCTAACAATTCTTTCAATTCTATTATTCTTTATGTGAAGCTCTCCTTTAAAAATATTTCGCTTTACAATATCAACAATGTTCCCTTTTAAGATCATATTATTTATTTTACACAAAGATAACAATCATTTCACGCTTATCTTAAGTTTCTCGTATATTTGCAAAAAAGTGAAACAATGGAAAAAAAACGCCCTTCGGACAGTAGACCGGTGATAGGAATTAGCCATGGCGACATCAATGGCATTAATTACGAAATCATTCTCAAATCGCTGAATGACAACAGGATGAACGAGATGTTCAACTGTATTGTTTATGGTTTATCCAAAGCTGTTTCGTATTATCAAAAGGCTTTAGATATTCCCGGTATTAGTTTTAATAAGATTAAGCGCACCAATCAAACGCAGTTAATGAAACTAAACATACTGGATATCACTAACGAAGAAGTAAAATTTGAAACAGGGAAAAGTACCCAGCAGGCCGGAAAACTAGCTTATATGGCTCTCGAAAGATCGGTTTCCGATTTATCGAAGAAATATATTGATGCCTTGGTGACAGCACCCATCGATAAGAATAATATTCAGTCCGAAGATTTTAAGTATGCCGGGCATACCGATTATTTGGCCGATATGTTTCATACAAAGGACTATTTAATGCTCCTTGTTTCAGGCAGTTTAAGGATAGGTGTTGTAACAGGTCATATCCCTCTTCAGGATGTATCGGCTAGCATCACACAGGAATTAATACAATCGAAACTTAAAGTGCTCCACAACTCTTTGATTTATGATTTTGGTATTCGTAATCCTAAGATTGCCGTTTTAGGATTAAACCCTCATGCATCGGACGATGGTGTTATTGGTGATGAAGAAGAAAAAGTGATTATACCAGCCATAGAAAAGGCACAGGAAAAAAAGATGTTGGTCTATGGGCCTTACCCTGCTGATGGTCTTTTCGCCTCCTCGAATTATCAAAAATTCGATGCTATACTAGCCATGTATCACGACCAGGGATTGATTCCTTTTAAAACCCTTGCTTTTAAAGATGGAGTGAACTTCACAGCTGGCTTACCTGTGGTTAGAACCTCACCTGCTCACGGTACGGCTTTGGATATTGCAGGGAAAAACATCGCTTCGGAAGACAGCATGAGACAAGCCATATATTTAGCTGCCGATATTGTTAGAAACCGCAAAGAGCATAAAGAATACAACCGTAACCCTTTAAGAACAAAATACCATATAGATAATAATAAAGACGAAGACATTTCAACTTTAGGCGAAGAAAACGACGAAGGAGCAGAAGGACTAAGCATATAAAAATGACCGATATCCAACACACTATTTCTCAAATCTCAGAGATTGTAGGTGGGGAATTGATTTCTTCACGAACCGATGATACTGTTATTGTTGATTTATTAATTGATAGCAGAAAACTAATCACTCCACAGTCTTGTTTATTTTTTGCCCTTTCGAGCAAACGTAACGATGGTCATAAATACATCGAAAACCTGTATAAAAGAGGCTTGAGAAACTTTGTGGTTCATCAAACCCCAACAGATGACAAGCTGCTTATTGATGCCAATTATATTGTTGTAGAAGATACTGTTAAAGCACTACAGGACTTATCTGTTTTTCACCGTAAACAGATGAGCTATCCCGTTATAGGTGTCACCGGCAGTAATGGAAAGACCATTGTTAAAGAGTGGGCTTATCAGGTATTGCAACACGATAAAGTAATATTACGCAGCCCCAAAAGTTTTAACAGTCAGATTGGTGTTCCGCTGAGTGTATGGCAAATGAATAAGAAGTACGACCTGGCTATTTTTGAAGCAGGTATATCACAGACAGATGAGATGGACAAGCTTCAAAAAATCATCCAGCCTACCATTGGGATATTTACCAATATTGGCGAAGCGCATGGCGAAAACTTCATTAACAACACCCATAAAGCCGGAGAGAAATTAAAACTTTTTACTAAAGTAGAAACACTTATTTATTCTCCCGACCAAAAAAACATACAAGAAGTACTCATCAGGTCGGAGCTTTTAGATAGCATTAAAACTTTTACCTGGAGTAGCAAACAAGAAGCCGACTTACAAATAAAAGATATTTCCAAACAAACACATATCACTACTATCAGTGCTACCTATCAAAATGAGTCGGTAAGTATACAGATCCCTTTTACCGATAATGCTTCCATTGAGAATGCTATGCATGTGTGGTGTTTATTGCTATTATTAGGTTATAAACAAGAGGTTATTAACGACAGGATGATACAATTGAATCCGGTGAGTATGCGCCTGGAAATGAAAGAAGGGGCCAATAACTGCAGTATTATTAACGACAGTTATAACTCCGACTTAGACTCTTTGAAGATTGCTTTGGATTTTTTGAATCTACAAAACCAACATCAGAAAAAAACGCTGATACTCTCCGACATCCTGCAAAGTGGCAAAGGCGAAGTTGAGTTATACACCAATATTGCCGAACTGGTTGAACAAAAAAAGATTTCCAAGCTCATAGGTATTGGCCCTGCCATCAGCCGGCAAGCCGACAGATTTAAGATGCAGAGCCATTTCTTTAATAACACTCAGGATTTTATTGAGCATTATAGTTTCTCATCATTTAAAAATGAGAGCATCCTACTAAAAGGAGCTCGTTATTTTGAATTTGAGCAGCTCAGCATGGCGCTTCAAAAGAAAACCCACCAAACTGTATTGGAAATTAACTTAGATCATATGTTATCTAATCTTAATTACTTTAAAGGGAAGCTGGAGAAGAACACCAAAGTAATGGTCATGGTAAAAGCTTTTTCGTATGGCAGTGGCAGTTTTGAGATTGCCAACCTAATGCAGTATTTTAGAGCCGATTATTTAGCCGTTGCCTATGCCGACGAAGGTGTAGAACTGCGAAAAGCAGGCATCAACTTACCTATTATGGTGATGAGTCCCGATATTAATAATATCGACACCTTACTAAAATACGATTTAGAACCTGAGATATATAATTTCAATATCTTAAACATTCTGGAACAAACCATAAAGAAAACAATCCACCCTAAGAATAAGCCCATTAAAATACATCTGAAACTCAATACCGGGATGAACAGATTGGGTTTTGATGAAAAAGATATAGAACCTCTACTCAAGCAAATTAACGATAACCCTCTTTTAAGAATACAATCGGTTTTTAGCCATTTGGCCAATAGCGATGAGCCTTCTTATGATAAATATACCGAGGATCAATTCAATCTTTTTCACACCATGTGCCAGAAGATTCAGGGATTGGGACCTCAAAGTTTTTTTAAACACATCCTGAACTCTGCCGGCATCAGTCGCTTCCCTGAGTACCAAATGGATATGGTACGTTTAGGTTTAGGCCTTTATGGCTTATCTCCTATTGCAGAAGAACAAAAACACCTAATAAACGTCAATCTGCTAAAGACCACTATCACCCAGATAAAACATATTAAGGCCGGCGACAGCGTGGGATATAGCAGGGCTTTTGTGGCCGATAAGGAAATGAAAATTGCTACCATCCCTATTGGCTATGCAGATGGGATTCACAGGTTTTTAGGCAATGGGAAATATCAAATGAGCATTAACGGGAAACCGGCAGCCACCTTAGGAAATATATGCATGGATATGTGTATGTTAGATATCAGCCATATCAACTGTAAAGAAGGTGATGATGTGATTGTTTTTCAGAATCAAGATCAAATAAATGAGATTGCCCGCATAGGAAATACCATTGCTTATGAAGTTATCTCAGGTATATCGCAAAGAGTTAAACGAGTTTATTATAAAGAATAAAATACCATTAACCCATTAGCTCATTACATCATTAACTCATTACCCCACCTTTCCTTTTTACCTGCGAAACATATAAGCCTCCAACAACAATAAATATCCCGAAATAGTTGATTATCAAAAGCCTTTCGGAGAATAAGAAGAAGGAAATAATACTAACAAAAACAGGAATCACATTCGAAAAAACACCGGCTTTGGTCACGCCAAGTTCTTTAATGGAATAGGTATACAGAACAAAGGCAAATATGGAAGCAAAAAGGCCTAACTTTAATATAGGCAATACGCTTTCCCAAACAAATCCGGTATGAATGGTTTCTTCCATTTCGAAGAAAAGAAATAAAGGCATAAAACTAATAGCCCCTATCACACTTTGCCAACCTACAATGGTAAACGAATTATAATTATCCGAAAGACGATGCACCAAAGTAGTATAGGCCACACCGGAAAACACAGCAATAAACAATAAGAGAACACCCCAGAAATCAGCATTTAAGTCCATATTATAATCAATAATAACCAGGATGACACCCACAAAACTCAATACCGTACCAAAGACTTTAAAGAAGGTGAATTTCTCTTTAAAAATATAATAACCTACAATGGGAAGGAACAACGGAATGGTAGACACTATCACCGAAGCGATGGTAGGCGACACACGCTGTAAGCCAAATGTTTCGCCAATAAAATATAAAAATGGTTCGAAGAAACTCAACATTAAAAAATACTTCCAGTCCTTTTTGGCAATGATGTTGAGTTTCCCCAATAATCTGGATACCGACAGAAGTGCGACCGAGGCCAAAACCAATCTGGAGAAAAGAACTGTTAAAGGCCCGTAATGTTCCAAAGCCTGCTTAGACCATATAAACGATAAGGACCAAAACACCATGGCACCAATGACCGAGATATAAGCTTTCCAGTTAATATTCTTCATATCAATATATAATAAAACCGTGCAAATATCTAAAATCTGCACGGTTTAACATGTATTTTGGTAGTTTATTTGTTTACAAACTCTAAAACAGCATCGGTTACATACTTCAATTGTTCATCGGTAAACTCTGTATGCATAGGTAAGGACATCACCTCAGCAGAGAGTTGCTCTGTTACAGGGAAATCACCTTCCTGGTATCGGTCATCCTGATAAGCACTTTGCATATGCAATGGCACAGGATAATATACCGCATTGGCTATTCCCTTATCGCTCAAATGTTTCTGCAAAGCATCTCTATCCACGCCATGCAATCTCATAGTGTATTGATGATAAACATGATCGGAAAAAGAAGCCGTAACAGGTGTGGTAATCTTATCGGTAGTGGCAAAAGCTGTATTATAATAATTAGCAGCATAATTACGAGCTTTAGCAAAATCATCTAAATGTGGTAATTTCACCTTTAATACAGCTGCTTGCATGCTATCTAAACGAGAATTAACACCCACATAATCGTGATAATATCGTACTTTCATACCATGATTTACAATCACTTTCAGCTGTTCTGCCAATTCATCGTTATTAGTAAATATAGCACCACCATCGCCATAAGCACCTAAGTTCTTAGAAGGGAAAAAGCTTGTACAGCCTACATCTCCAATGGTTCCGGCTTTCTTTTTTGTCCCATCGGCGCAGGTGTAGTTAGCACCAATAGCCTGAGCATTATCTTCAATCACAAATAAATCATGCTCCTTGGCAATAGCCATGATTTCATCCATATTGGCCACCTGACCAAATAGATGTACCGGTACAATAGCCTTTGTTTTGCTGGTGATAGCCTTTTTAATGGCCTCAGGATCAATATTCATAGTGTCTTCCAGAACATCAACCAAAACAGGTGTTAATCCCAATAGAGCAATCACCTCTGCTGTTGCAATAAAGGTGAAAGATGTCGTGATCACTTCGTCGCCGGGCTTTAAACCCAAACCCATCATAGCTACTTGTAAAGCATCGGTGCCATTAGCACAGGGAATCACGTGTTTTACATTTAAATACTGTTCCATATCTCGCGCAAACTCATGAACAGCAGGACCGTTAATGTAAGAGGATGTATTTAATACTTTCTGAATCTCTGTATCAATCTCCGACTTAAGTCTTTGATATTGACCTTGAAGGTCTACCATTGGTATATTCATTATATTTATTTTTATGTTTATTTTTTAGAACTGCAAATATACAGAAAAGCAATAACAGCATGTGAACATATTCATTAATTCACGTTTTTAAGAGATTCTCTTATATATCATTCTTAAAAGTCTCGATTTACCACCAAATAATTATATTTGCATCATCATTTATTCTGAGAACACATGAACAAAAACACTTTTCGACCTTATATCACTATTGCTTTAATAATAACATTATTCTTATTTATTAAAGAAACGAAATCACAAGTAAACGTACAGGATTCCACTATTTCATCGTTTATTCTTTATGCAGCTTATGCCTACCAAATACCCGGTGGCGATTTGAGTGAACGATTTGGCCATAATTCAACTATTGGCCCCGGAATTATTTATAAAGACAAAAAGAACTGGATATATAGTTTAGAGCTTAATTTCATCTTTGGTAATGATGTGAAAAATGCTAGTGAAATAGTATCTGAGTTGACAACCGATGACGGCTTTATTATTGGCCTCGATGGTACTTATTCCAATGTAAGACCTATGGAAAGAGGATTTACGCTTTTTGCTAAAATTGGTAAAATCATCCCTGCTTTTAATATCAATCCCAATTCGGGTTTGTTCTTCGATTTAGGAATGGGTTATATTCAACATAAAATAAAATGGGATGTTGAAGATAATAATGCCCCACAATTAGATGGCGATTTAAAGAAAGGATATGACAGATTTACCGAAGGTATCTCTCTCACTCAATCTCTTGGCCTCTTTTATATGGCAGATACCCGGATTTGGAATTTTAGAGTAAGTGCCGAAGCCGTTGAGGGTTTTACAAAAACAAAACGTTATAATTTTGATACACAGAGTGGCAACCCCGATAGCAGAGTTGATCTGTATTATGGTTTAAAAGTTAGTTGGATGATTCCACTGTTCGGTCGTGCCCCTAAAGCGATGTATTATTACTAAGTTACTGGGTGCTGGTTACTGGGTGCCGGGTGCCGGGTGCTGTAATACGGGAGATAAAAATGGTTTGTAATTCATATTAAACAAATGAGGGTATTATACAGTATATTGGTATTTACATACAGCTTCATCATAAAAATAGCCGGTATTTTTAATCATAAAGCAAGGCTATGGTCTGATGGTCGTAAAAATATAATCCATAGAATAAAAAAAGATTTCGCTTCTATTTCGGAGAAAACCATATGGATTCACAGCGCTTCCCTGGGCGAGTTTGAGCAAGGCAGACCCATTATAGAAGCTTTAAAAACATCTTATCCAAACACCAAAATTGTTCTTACATTTTTCTCGCCCTCGGGCTACGAAATAAGAAAAGATTATCCATTGGTTGATTTTGTTTACTACCTCCCCAGCGATTCTCCAAAGAACGCTAAAGCTTTTGTTTCAGCTATAAATCCCAGCATAGCCATTTTCATTAAATATGAGTTTTGGTATAATTATATGCACGAATTAAACCAACAAAACATACCCTTAATTTATATCAGTGCTATCTTCCGTCCTAAACAACTGTTTTTCAAGCCTTGTGGTAAGTGGTTTTTAAATCACTTAAAAAAGGTAAATCACTTTTTTGTTCAGAACAAAGAGTCTTATCGCCTGCTAAAAGCTAAAAAGATTCATCAGGTCACCATCTCAGGAGATACCAGATTCGACAGGGTAGCCAGCATTTTAAAACAAGCCCAAAAGAATGAAATTGTTGAAGCATTTAAAGGCACCTCCACGATATTTCTGGCCGGAAGCAGTTGGCCCAAAGACGAAGAAATCATCAAACAACTCAGCCTGCAATATCCCGATTTGAAGATCATTATCGCTCCACACCTGATAGATGCTCATCATATCCATCAGATTCAAGCATTGTTTCCCAAGGCTGTCACCTATACAAAAACAAATACAGAAGAAGCTTTGAAGGCTCCGGTCTTAATCATCAATAATATGGGTATGTTATCATCACTATATCAATATGCCGATTATGCTCTTATTGGAGGCGGTTTTGGAGCCGGCATACACAATACCCTTGAAGCAGCTACATATGGCATGCCTATCTTTATCGGACCAAACTATCACAAATTCCAGGAAGCCAAAGACCTGATTGATAGAGATGTGATCTCTGTTTTTAATCATGCAGAAGAATTAAAAGAGGCATTTGACAGGCTATTGAATAACAAAGAACACTATCAGCAAATTGTTAAAGCTTCTCAAGAATATGTACAAGAAAAATCTGGTGCTACTACACAAATAATGGAAAGAATAAGCGAGATAATTAATTAAGCTACTGAAGATTATATTATTATGGCCCCAAATTCCTCATCATCCTTCCGAGATATTAAACATTAAAGCTATCGAAGCTTACCTTTTTCAATGGTAACATCTTAGAAATAAAAAAGGAGCACCAAATAAATGATGCTCCTCATTTCCAGGCAATGCCTGAATATTTTCTGATAAACTACTTCACAAGTACTTTATAAGTTTTAGATTGAAGATTTCCTGATTGGAAATTATAAAGATAAATACCTTCTGATAGCTCCGACACATTTAGTTCAAGGCGACCTTTAGACGAATTAATCTCTTGGCTTATCATTTTCTCACCCAAAACATTGTATACATTCAGCTGTCCATTAGCGATGGTCTTTAAATCATAATTGATATATAAAACCTCAGATGCAGGATTTGGGTATGCAGAAATAATAGCATCCTCATCAATATTGTTTACTGCATTAATATCTACAAAGGAAATATTAAATGAAATAGTATCATTTAAATCATCAACATTAAAGAAAGTATAACGAATCAAAGAGTTTCCTGCGTGATTCTTAGGATGATAATGGCCTGTAAAAACGCCATCATCACCTACGGTAGTTTGAGCAGCAATTTCAAATTCACGTGCTGTTTCGTTTACACCAGGAGGATAACAAGAGCCTAAAGCACAAAACGAATACTCTGCTCCTTCTACTAATTCAACAGCTTCCATACGCATCTTAATAGACAAATCTTCGGTAGAATTATTCCTGACAAAATACTCATTTGATACTGTTTCAAAAGCCTCAAGATCGGTTACATCTACAATAATTGTTTGTCCGTTCTCAATCAACTCTTCATCTTCGGTTAACATTTGTAAGGAAGGAGTAGCTTCTTCTCCACCATTGAAAGAAATATTAAAAGAAATACTATCACTAGGTTTACCAGCATCATAAAAAGTATAACGAATAAGCGATGTTCCTGAAATACTATGAGGATGATAGTGACCAGTAAACGCTCCTTCGGGACCTACTGTAGTTTCAGCAGGCAAAAGGTAAATTGGGGTTTCATTCAAACCCGGAGGATAACAAGAACCCAAAGCACAAAATGAATACTCTGTTCCTCCTACCAAATAAACAGCTACCATTTTCATTTTGATATTTAAATCAATTGTTGAGTTATTTCTTACAAAATATTCTTCAGATACAGTTTCAAAAGCATCTAAATCAATGACTTCCACCTCGATAGTTTCACCATTTTCAATTTGCTCTCCAGCTTCTGTTAAAACCTGCAAGGATGGTTCATCTTCAGGGCTTCCATTAAATGAAATATAAAAAACGGTGTTATCATCGGCATTATCATCATTAAAAAAAGTATAGCGAATTAATGAGGTGCCTTCAAAACCATGAGGATGGTAATGACCAGTAAACGCCGCCTCAGAACCTACTGTAGTTTCAGCTGGTACAGGATAAGCAGATGGTGTTTCGTTTAAGCCTGGAGGGAAACATGAACCTAAAGCACAAAAAGAGCATTCAGTACCCTCTATCAACTTGATAGGTTCCATTTTCATTTTTACATTTACTACACTTGTTGAATTATTTCTTACAAAATATTCTTCAGATACTGTTTCAAAAGCATCCAAATCAGTTACTTCAACGATTATTACATCACCGTCATTAATTTGCTCACCACCTGCTGTAAACATCTGTAAAGACCCTTGTGCAAATAGAAAAGCAACTTGTAATAGCATTACGCCTAATAGTATTCGTTTTTTCATGGTTATGTTTTTTATTACTAATTTTTGGACAAAAGTAAAGAAAAAACATATAAAACAGGACAAAACTTTAATAAAACAAACAAAACTTTAATATTTTTTTTTAAAAGTCATTCTCACATTAGAAAAGTATTATCTTTGGCTTCAATATTTTTTTGGTACACTAAAACACTAAATGATGAAAAAAAATTTAACAATCATTCTTCTATTATTGGTATTAGGAGTATGGTCAGCACAAGCACAACGCGCTATGAAAGAGAACATTACCAGAAACCTGGTAGTTGTTGAGAATAAAGGAGGCACATGGTGACCTTATTGTCCGAGCGCTGTTCAAGGCACTCACGCACTAATTGAGAATGGTGACCCTGTTGCCGTAATCGCAAATCACAATGGGGATGCTTATACCAATGAGTATTCAACTGCAAGGAATAATTTTTATCCTTCATCAGGAAGCCCAACAGTATATTTCGATGGAAATACAACAATGGTTGGTGCATCAGGAAATATGTACCCTGGTTATCACAATAAAGTAAACCAAAGAATGGGTATTGAAACACCATTTGATATTGACTTTACATTTACGAGCAATGGTAATAATAATTACACCACTACCATCGATATTTCTAAGGTTGGTGAATATGACCAGGAGGTGTATTTATACGTTTTCATCACAGAATCTAACATCGAGTTGAGTTCTCCATGGGGTGGTCTTACTGTCATACATTTCGTAAACAGACTCATGATTCCGGATGCTAATGGTACTGCTTTAGATTTTTCTGGCGGTAACGATATAGTTGAAGAATTGAGTTTTAACTTACCTCCTGAATTAAACCGAGACGATTGCGAAATAGTAGTTGCTGTTCAGAACAACAATACTAAAGAGATTCTCAATGGCGCTAAAATATCTATGTTAATAGCTGATTATGAAAACGATGCCATCCTCAACTCACTCATCTCTCCCGTTGATGAGGTATGTGACGGTGAAGTAAGTCCTATCATTGAAATAAAGAACTATGGTTCAGAACCACTAACAAGCTTAGATATTGAATATAGTGTTAATGATGGTGAAACTGCTGTATATAACTGGACAGGTGATTTAGGATTCACTCAAACAGAAATCCTTAACTTACCGGGTATCGAATTTGCCGGAACCGAAGAAGATAACAGTCTTACTATTGACCTTACAAATCCAAATGGCCAGGAAGATGGCAACCCAAATGATAATAGCATTACAAGCAACTTTGACTTAGCAACCGAAACTAGTAAGAATATTAGCATGGAATTAAGTGTAGGTTATGTTTTTGCTAATCAGGTATCGTGGAAATTGGTAGATGCTGCAGGCGAAATAGTTGATGAAGGTGGTAATTATTCTGGTGGTACAGTGGTAGAAGAAAGCTGGACACTGAATATGAACGAATGTTATACTTTCTACTTGATGGATTCGGGAGAAAACGGATTCAGCGGTTACCTTAAATTAAAAGATGATGGTGAGGTTTTTGCCAATATCACTAGCGAATTAGTTGACGAAATACAAATTGTTTTCCATACAGATGATAATACTGGTTTTGATAAAATGGAAACCAATAATATAAATATCTACCCCAACCCAAGTAAGAATATGACAAATATCTCTTATTCACTTCATGAAAATGCACAGGTTGAAGTAAATGTTTATAGTGTAACCGGTTCTCAGGTAATAAATTTACCAGCAAGCTTACAAAAAGCCGGAAATCAAAGCATACATATCAATACTTCATCATTAGAAGAAGGAATATATTTTGTTTCCTTAAAAATCAATGATAAAATGATCACTAAAAAAATAACTGTAATTAAATAGTTATCTTTTTAAATTGAAAAAAAAGCCGCTCATCTTGAGTGGCTTTTTTATTAACTTTAATAATTTATTTCAAAAGCGGCTATTTGTTTTGAAAATATTTCTACTTTTGTCATCTCACAAATCACAAAAAAAAACAAATATGAAAACAAAATTTACTCTAATTGCCGCACTATTTCTAGGCTTAGTTTCACAAATGCTGGCTCAAACAATAGTTGGTACAGATCCCGAAAACAAAAATGTTGTTCTTGAAGAATTTACAGGAATTCACTGTGGTTATTGTCCTCAGGGACATGCCATAGCTCAATCTATATATGATGCCCATCCGGATGATGTAGTGTTAATCGCCATTCATACAGGCGGTTATGCAAGCCCTGGTGCTGGTGAACCTGATTTCAGAACTGAATTTGGTAGTGCCATTGCTGGACAATCTAATATTGGAGGTTACCCTGCAGGAACAGTAAACCGTCATCTATTTCCAGGTTGGGAACAAAATGGAGGTACAGCTATGGGGAGAAATCATTGGAATGCAGCTTCAGAGCAAATTCTGGAAGAGGCATCTTATTTAAACATTGCTTGTAAAGCAACCATAGTAAAAGAAACAGGACAGTGTTCCATTTTAGTTGAGGTATATTATACAGGAGATAGCCCTGAGTCTACAAACCTTTTAAATGTGGCTGTATTACAGAGTAATATTCTAGGCCCTCAATCAGGTGGTGGTGCAGGTGATAATTATAACCATAAGCATATGCTTCGTCACCTAATCACAGGTCAATGGGGTATAGAAATAAATGAAACTACTCAAGGTAGTTTTTATACAACAACACTTACTTACGAGCTTCCTGATAACTATAATGATGTGGATGTTGTTGTAGAAGATATTGACATTGTAGCATTTGTTTCTGAAACACATCAGGAAATAATAAGCGGATGTATGGCCGAGATCATTTATCCTGCTGCCAGTGAATACGATGTAGCTATTGATGAGATTTCTTTTCCTGGTGATGCAGCCTGTAATGGTGAATTAGCACCTAGGATTGTACTTAAAAACTGGGGCTCCGAAGCACTTACTAGCACCGATATTGAATACACTATTAATAATGGCGAAACAGCCACTTATACCTGGACAGGCAATTTAGAATATCCTTATACTGAAGAAGTCATCCTTCCTGGCATCCCTTTCGCAGGTGAAGAAAATAATACTTTAGAGGTTGTTGTTAGCAATCCTAACGGCCAAACTGATGAAAACACTTCGAATAATACCAGCAGTACTGATTTTGAAACTGGTTTTGAAACAAGCAGGAGTATTAGTATGGAACTTTACGTTGGTTATGTATTTGCTAACCAAATATCATGGAAATTAGTTAATGGAGCAGGCCAGATCATTGACGAAGGTGGTGACTATGCGGGTGGTGCCACAATTGAGAAAAGTTGGGAACTTGATGGTGACGACTGTTACACTTTCTTTTTGATGGATTCTGGTGAAAATGGATTTGGGGGCTACCTAAAACTTATGGATGAAGGTGAAGTATTTGTAGAGATTAGCGACGAATTGGTTGATGTAGTAGAAACTACATTCCACACAGATAGTAATATCGGTTTTGAGGAATTATCTGCCAATACCGTCAGCATCTACCCTAACCCAAGTAAAAACACTACAAACATCTCATATTATCTTTCTGAGGCTTCTGATGTTTCTGTAGATGTTTATAGCATTACAGGTGCTCAGGTATTAAAGATTCCTGCCGTAAAGCAAAATACTGGTAATCAAAAGATGAGTATTAATATTTCTGCTTTAGAAGAAGGCATTTACTTTGTTAGTCTTAATATTAACGGACAAACAATCACCAAAAAAATTACTGTTCTTAAATAGTCTTCTTTTATAATAATAAGAAAAGAGCTGCCCCATATGGAGCAGCTCTTTTGCTTACTTTAATAATTTATTTTAAAAGCAACTATTTGTTTTGAAAATATTTATACTTTTGTCAACTCACAAATCGTAAAAAAAACAGATATGAAAACAAATTTTACTCTTATTGCCCTATTAGTTTTAGGCTTAGCATCACAAATGCTGGCTCAAACAATAGTTGGTACTGATCCCGAGAACAAAAATGTTGTTCTTGAAGAATTCACAGGTATACATTGTGGGTTTTGCCCTCAGGGACATGCCGTAGCACAACAAATTTATGATGCTCATCCGGATGATGTCGTATTAATAGCTATACATACTGGTGGTTACGCAACCCCAGGTGCAGGAGAACTTGACTTCAGAACTCCTTTTGGAGGTGCTATTGCCGGTCAAACAGGGCTTACAGGTTATCCTTCGGGAACTGTTAACCGCCATGTATTCTCAGGCTCTAATACAGCTATGGGAAGAGGACAATGGACTGGTGCTGCCAATCAAATACTAGCTCAACCTTCCTATTTGAATGTTGGTGCCGAAGCTACTATCATTACTTCAACACGCCAATTAGTAGTTAAAGTTGAAGTATATTATACAGGAGATAGTCCTGTTGCTACAAACTTATTAAATGTAGCTATTTTACAAAGCAATATCATTGGTTACCAATCTGGTGGAGGCGCAAACTATGTTCACAAACATGCTTTACGCTATATGCTTACCGGACAATGGGGCGTGGAAATTAGTGAAACAACAGAAGGCAGCCTTTATGCTACTACTTTAGTTTATGAACTTCCTGATGCTTATGCAAATATTGATGTTGTTCTTGAAGATTTAGATATCGTGGCATTTGTATCCGAGACACATCAGGAGATTGTTAGCGGAACAATGGCCGAGGTAGAGTTTATCGATGCTCTTGAAACTGATGCTGCTATCGTAGAAACTGTGGCCCCTCAAACATCTTGTGGAGAAGAATATAGTGCTGAGATCACACTTAAAAACTTTGGAACAAACGACTTAACATCTATTGATTTTGAGTATTCTGTAAACGATGGTGACGTTCAGACATATAGCTGGACCGGTAATATAGCTCAAAACGAAACAAGTATTGTTGAGCTTCCTAGCTTTGCTATTGATGCCAATCAATCAAATACTTTCAAGGTAGAAGCTTTAAACCCCAATGGTATTGAAGATGAATTAGATGGTAATAACAGTGCTTCGGTAGATTTTCAGAAAACAGCTTATTTACCACAAAACTGTAAATTAGCTATCTTAACAGATGACAAACCGGAAGAAACCACTTGGGACATCAAAGATAGCGAAGGAAACATCATTGCTTCTGGTGGTCCTTATACGTCTTCTGGTATTAAACTTGAAGAATTCTCATGGCC
>Ga0256827_10001176_pt1 | contig 16601 bp, 12 predicted proteins | sample CV84metaG_FD_185977 | JGI IMG/M metagenome (GOLD analysis project Ga0256827, IMG submission 185977) | Hydrothermal vent microbial communities from East Pacific Rise, Pacific Ocean - CV84 | ecosystem: Environmental > Aquatic > Marine > Hydrothermal vents | place: Pacific Ocean: East Pacific Rise... | reverse complement strand
GAGTACTTTCTGATCAAATTTATAATCACAGATGACTTAGAAAAGATAGACTTATTTCATTCATTTCTTTGTGGTTATATAACAGAAATCTATAAATTACAGCACACATTTTAGACCTTTAGCCCAACAAAATTAAATATTCCAAATTCAAAAATCAATACAATGAATGATGTATTAAATACTGAAGAATTTTTTGAAGAAAATTATATAAAAAAAGTTAATGATTTTGAATGAAATACTTATTGTGTCCCTTATGAATATATTAAATATAAATCATATAAAATTAAAGAAATATCTGAAGCTCCTAAATTAAAAATAAATGAATAAAAAAAATAAAATTATATTATTATTTGTAATAATGATAAGTATAATTTTTTTAATATTTTGTTATAAAGTTATTACAAAAATTAATTATTTAAATCATATAATAATTTCACAAAAAGAGAGAAATATAAGAGAAAATTATAAAAATAATTTATTAAAAAAAGATATAATTCTTTTTTCTAAAAATTATAATTATCAGAAAAAAATTAATTTAGCTAATTATAAAGATTATTTTGTAATTAATTGAAAATATTGTGATATTGATAATAATTTTTTTATATGAATTGAAAATGATTTAAAAGAAAAAAATATAATATTTAAACCAAAAATTAATTTTTGAAATGAAAAAAAATTATATAAAAAATTATGAAAAAGATTAAAATATTCTGAAATAAAAGCTAATATCTGTAAAATAATACGCTCTGAAAGAAGTCCTATTGGAGGGGTAAGTAAAAATTTTAAAAATATAGATTATATTAATTTAGAATTAGAAAATTATAAATACTTTAAAAAAGAAATTTTAGATTTTAAAAAATTTGTTTTAGTGTGAAAATATAGTATTTCAAAATATAAAAAAACACCAGAAGATAGTATTATAAATAGTGAGATTTTAATAAAAAAAATTAGTAATGAATTAATATATAGTTGAGAAAGTATTTCTGTTATACAAAAATTATTAAATAATTCAGCTGAGGATTTATTAGAATCAAATATTTTAAAAAATTGAGAAATTGTAAAATGAATATGATGAGGTTCATGCTTAGCCTCAACTATTATTTATAGGACACTTTTAAATGGAGGAGTAGAAATTTTATCTCAAAAAAGTCATAATATTTATTATGAAAATATTTATTGAATAAATGAAATTTGATTAGATTCTACTATTTATTATGATGATAAATATAAAATAGATTTAATTTTTAAAAATAATTATAATTCAGCAATTATTTTTGTTCCTAAATTTACTAAAGAAAAAATAGAATTAAATATTTATGCAAAAAAATCTGAATTTAAAACAAAATTAATTCCTGTTAAATTATCAGATAAAAATAAAATAATATGGAAATATGAAGTTGTAAATAAAGAAAATAATAAAAAAACAGAAAAATATTTAGTTTCAAAGTATGATAAAATAGATAATTATTAATTATAAAAAAAATGATAAAAATAGAAAAATTTAATAAAGATATTATTTGATTTACAAATTTAATTGATGAGTGTTTTAGTATAAAAGTTAAAAATAAACAAGGTTTAGTAAAATGGAAATTTTTTAATAATATTAATAATTCAAAAAATAAGATTATTTGTTGATATGATGGTAATAAAATAATATCTCAATATTCAAATATTTATTTTAATTTTATAAAAAATAAAAAAACTATAGATTGATATTTGTGCCAAGATATGTGTGTTTCTAAAAAATATAGAGGGCAATGATTGATAAGTGAAATGTTTAAAAAACTGTATTCAGAAATAGAAGAAAAAACTTTGACAATTTGATTTTCAAATAGCAGTTGAGTTAAAGTTGATAAAAATAGTAACTGATATTGATATAATATTATTGATAATTTAGTTAATTATTATTTTTCATCAGTAATATTTAAAAAATGATATTCTTTTGAAAAAATAGAAAATAGTGCAAATTTAGAAAATATTGATTTTTCAAAATTTAACTTTTTTGAAGACAAATTACAAATAAATAAAACAAAAGAATTTATAAAATGGAGATATTTTAATGATTCAGATTATAATTTTTATGTATTTAAATTTAATGATGAAATTATTGGGTATTGAGTTTTTAAACACACTAAAACAATTTCTACTTTGTTTGATTTTAATTGTATTAAAAATATTGATGAAAAAAAATTAGTGAATACTTTTAAAAATATTTCTTTTAAAAATTATAATTTAATTTTTAGAATAATTATCTTAGAAAATAATTTCTGGAAAAAATTATTTGTCTGATTTTTTAAAATATCTAAAAATACTCAAATTTATTTTACAATAAAAAAACATAATAATTTTGATAAATTAAATGTTTTGGATAGGGAAGAGTGGAAAATAATGTGAGGAGATGTTTTGTAGGATTTATAAAGAAAATTTTAATTTTTTAAAAATAAAATAAGAATGAACAAAAAAATAATGTTTTTTGCAATTATTGCAATATTGGATTTTAATAATGCTTATGCTGTACCACCTCCTGATTTTATAATTCAAGTTGTTTCTAATTTATGAAGCTATTTTGCAATTTGAATAGCTTTCTTCTCAAGTATCTTTTTTGCTACAATTAATCATTCTAAAATGTATTTTGCTAGTTTATCAAAAATAAAAATAATTACTATAGGTTTAATTTTTATTTTAGGAATTTCTTTTGTTTGAGCATATTTTTATGATAATTATAAACAAGATTTAGAAGTAATTAGGGTTAAACAAGAAATGAATTTATCTATAAATAAAGATATAAAAAATAATTTATCAGAATTTTCTAAGGATAGTAAAAATAATTTTTGAATTATATCTCTCAAAAAAATAGAAATTATATCTCCAAAAAAGATAGAAATTAAAAAAGATTTTTCAAAAATGACTATTTCAAATAAAGATTTTTCTAAAATATACAAAAAAATGTCAGAAAAAGGCTTTAGTTCTTTGAATAATGAAAGTTTAATTCTTGATGCTAGAGAAGATTTAGAAGTTCAGATTTGAAAGATGCCTTGAAGTATACATATAAGATTTGCAGAACTTAAAAACTGAGATTATAAAAAATTAAAAAAATATAAAACAATTTATGTTTATTGTTGGTCAGGAATTAGATGAAAAGAAGTTGCTTTATTTTTAAGAACAAAATGAATTAATGCAATTTCACTTGAAAATTGATCAAAGTGATGGTTTGAATTCTGAGGAGCTTGGAATTGAACTATAAAATTTTCAAGTATTTTCAGTAAAAATGAGTATAAAAAACTTTTTATGAAAGATTCTTTAATAAAGGCAAAAAAAGATTGAATAATTTTAGTAGATGTGAGAAAAAGAACAAAATATATAGTAAATCACATTACTAATTCTATAAATGTTCCATTAGTAAATTTACCAAAAAATAAATGGAAAGATTATATTGCTAAAATTCCAAAAAACTCTAAAATAATTACAGTGTGTGATGATTATGTAAATTGTTTTTATGCAAAAATTGTCTGAATTGAATTAGAAAAAAAAGGTTTTGAATTTGAAGGAAGATACAGTTTGGCTTATAATTAGGAAGAAATATGCACAATAAATCAAAAAATTTACAGATACTTAAAAAACAGGGATTTAATGTCCCTGATTTTTTAGTTTGTGAAAAATGAGATAATTTTGAAGAAAAAATAAAAAATTTGGATAAAAATAAAACTTATGCTGTAAGATCTGATATGTGAGTTGAAGATTCTGAAAATAGTTCTTTTGCAGGACAGTTTAAAACTTTTATTAATGTTAGTTTTGAAAATATTGTTGAAAAAATTGAGAAAGTTATAAAAGATGCTGAAAATAAAAATTTAGAAAAAAGAGATATTTCTGTAATAGTTCAAGAATATATTGTTTTGGAATATGCAGGAATTTGTTTTACAAGAAATCCTGAGGGGGGTTATGAAATGATTATTGAATATCATAAATGAATTGGGGAAGATATAGTTTCTGGGAATATAAAACCTGAAAGTATGAAAATGTATCATTGGGAGAATGAAGAGTCTAAAAATATACAAAGGGTTGAAGCCCTCTGTTGAATAGCTGAATGATTAGAATTTATAGCAAATATAAAAAAGATTGAAAAAATATTTAATTTTCCTCAGGATATTGAGTGGGGAATTGCTAATTGAAAAGTTTATTTTTTTCAATCAAGAAATATCACAACTATTCCAGAAAATAAATGGGAAGAAATAAAATATATTGATGATTTTGTTTTTAATAATTGTAAAAACAGCTTGTCAACAGAGGGCTTCAGCCCTTTGAATAATTCAAAAGGTGATGAACAAAATTTTCTCTATGAAAAAACTGAAATTTCAGAAATCCTACCAAAAGTTACAGATTTTAGTTATAATTTATTATTAAAAATTTATGCTGAAAATTGACCTGTTTATAATTTTTATAAAGAAAATTGATTAAAAATTGAAACAAAAAATTTTTTGAAAATAATTTGAGATGAATTATTTATTGATAAACAAATAGAATTACAGAATTTTTTTCCTAGTTTAACTTTGTTTAAAAATAAATATAAAACAAAAATTATTTGGAATAAAAAAATATTTAGAACTTTTATAAATATTATTAAACTAAATTTTATAAAAATCAATAAAAATAAAATTTTAGATGGTGTTGAAAAGCAGATAATCAGCTTGAATACAAAAAACTTCAGTCTTTTTAATTTAGAAAACAGAAAGCTAAAGCATTCTGTTGATTTGATTGAAAAGTTTATAAAAAACTATAAATTAATTTATGAAATCAATTTTCACACACAGAAAGAATTTTCTAAAATAGAAATTTTTAAAGAAAAACTTTGAGTAAATTTATTAGATTATTTGGATACAGAAATTGTTCAAAAAAATGAATTAAAAAATATTAAAGATCAATTAAATAAAATAGATTTTTCTGAAATAATTTGAAATAGTTTTGATATAACAGATAATTCAAAATTTCAGACAAATATTTTTAGCAAAGAAATGAATAAAATCCCAAAAAGTTTTAAAGAGTTACCCACTTGGAAGCAAAATTTTATAAAAAGTAGAATTAATGATTTGCAGTTTTTTAGTGATTTAAGGGAAATTTGAAGAATTTTAACTGTTTTGAATGTTGATGTTTTGAGAAAAAAGGAAAAAAACAATAATAATTCCCCTATAATCCCCTTTTCTTCAAAAGGGGATAAGCACAAAATTTTTAATTTCTCTAATAAAATTTCAGATACTTTTATTGAAGAAGAGAATAAAAAAATAAATATATTATCTAATTTTAAAGCAGAAGGGGAATTAGTTGATTTAGAATATTTGCAAAAAAATTATAAAAAAAATCAGAAATATATATTATTTACTAAAAATTTAAATCCAAATTTGGTAGAATATTTTGATAAAATTGAGGGGATTATTTCAGAAAAATGATGAGCTTTATCTCATCTTTCTATAATGTGTAGGGAATATCAGAAAATGCTTATTATTTGTGATTTAAAGAAAGAAGATATTAAAATTTGAGATTATATTTATTTTTCAGAAAATAATTTAACAAAAAAATAGATTTTTTAAATCTATTTTTTTTATATTAAATTTTTCACCATATAATATCATTCACTATGATATCATCTTTTTTCATAATATTGTTTTACTCATTCTCCAGCAATTACAGCAATTTTTTTATAACCAGCTTCAAGGGATAATTTTTCAGCTTCAGCAATAAGTCTTTTTCAAAAACCTACATGTTGACCAAATTTTCATCCAGCTTCTCAAATACTTAACTGGTCTCAAAAAGTATGAATTTCTCTAATAATACTTGCTCATTTTAATTCTGGAAGAAAATTATGAATTTCTTCTAATGTTTTAGAATATTCATAATTATGAAAATCTGGAATTAAAGCAGATTCTATAGATTTTGATTTTACTAAATCTTGAGTTGTATCAGTTTCAGGTTTTGAAGGAAATCTTAATCTTAATAAAGAAAAGATTGTTCTATCTTCAGCATCTTCATAAGTTAAAAAATGTTCAAATCAATCACTTGCATCATAATTATAATCACAGATTGTGGCTTTTTTAGGATCATTTTTTTTATTTTTTAATTCTCTATGTCTAATATCTTGCATTTTTATTCATGCCTTTTCTAGTTTCTGTTCTACAATTTGTCTAAGATTTGCTACTATTGAACCTTCTAAAATTTCTGTTGAAGGAATGTCTCTGTAAGTTCTATTTAATCTAACATATTCTGGAATCATAGCTTCCAAATCAGCAGTTAAATCTATCAAAGTTTTATCATCATAAGCTTTAAACTCTCATCTTTTCCAAATTTGAGTTAATTCAGATTTATCAGTTACCATCATAGGATAAATTTTTAACTCATCTGGTCTATATAATTGATTATCAAAAATTTCTTTCATTGAAATTCTATCCATTTCAGGATTAGTTCAAATAAGATTAGGCATCATATGAGCAACTACTTTAAAACCAGCATCTTTTAGCATTTTTGTAGCTAGAATACTTTCTTTATTTCAATGTCATCTTTTATTTATATGATTTATATTATCATCAGTTGTTTGATATCATATTTCTACTCTTGTTACTCCAAATCTTCTTAAATCAGCTATTTCTTGAGGATTAATCCAATCAGGTCTAGTTTCAATAGCCATTCAAATAATTCTTAATCTTGAATTTTTATTTAGTTTTTTAGCTTCTTCCAGAGTTTCTGATTTATGAGCTTTATATCATTCCTTTATTTTAAATGCAGCAAATCTATCTGTAGATAAATCTGTTTTTTCAATATGTTTTTTCATTTCATCATAAGAATTGAAAGCATCATAAATTTCTTTTATAAATTTTTCTTTATATTTTGAAGGATAGAAACTCCAAGTTCCACCAATAATTCTAATATCATTTTTTTCAATTTTATGACCTGTAACTTCCAAAGCTCTAAGTCTATTATGAATTTGCATAATAGGGTCAAATTTATTCAATTCAGCCCTCATTACAGCAGGCTCATTTGGAATATAGGATTTTGGTAAACCCTCAAAAGTAGGACAATATACACAACTAGCAGGGCAAGGAAATTCTTCAGTTAAAAGAGAAATAACAGTTATTCAAGATAGACTTCTTACTCATCTTTTTCTTAGAATTTTTTGAAACACAAAATTCTCAGCTATTGCACCTTGCTCTACAAGCTCATTATATCTTTCAATTAATTCAATAGATTGAAAAGGTTTTTTTATTTTATATTTTCCATAAATTTTATTCTTTAATTTATGAAAATCATCTTTTGAAAAATCAGGTTTATTTTTTAATCATTCCAAACCAGCTAAAACTAGTTCAGTAATTATTTCATTTTTACCTTCAAATTTTGTTTTTTTATCTATTATTTCTGACATATTTATTTATTATTATTATTTTTTATTTTAAAAAGTTTTGACATATTACCAAATTATGATAATATATTTATGAATAAGGGTAGGCCGCTGGCTAGTGGAGAGTGTAGCGTGATGCGCACTCTGTGAAACTAGGGGAGCACTACTCTTTTTTGTTATTTAATTTTTATAAATCTAATTTCTCAATTTACACAATAATCTTCAAAATCTCTATATTTATTATAATTTCAAGTAATATATCTTTCCCTTAAAATTCAAGCTACAAAGTCAGCAAATTTGATTCAAGGATTATTTTTTGAATTTCAAAATATAAAAGTAAATCATTTATGTTTTCAAATATTTTGTAAAATTACTTCATTATTCAAAAGTGATTTTATTTTTTCTTTCTTATAATTTAGTTTTATATTATCAGCAATAATGTTTATTTTTTCAAAATTTGAATTAATTATATTAAATTTTATAGTATGTTCAATTAAGTATTTCAAAGAAGTATAATAATTTTTTCATGTTTCTTTATAGTTTCTTGCATATATTCAAATAAATTCAATTTGATTAGCAAATTTTCAACTTTTAATATACATATAAAAATCATCAATTTTTTCTCTATAAAATCTATCATGACTTTTTATTTCACCTCAAAATTCTTTAATTCCAGAATGTTCTAAAAAATCATAATAGATTTTATCAATTGTTGATGGTTTTAAACTTGTAACTAATCAAGCCAAAATAAATTTTCATCAATTTTTATGTAAGGCCTTGCTTTCATCTAAAAAAATATACATATTTTTATTTAATTTATTAATTTTTGTAATTATATTAATAAAAAGTCAAATTACAAAAAAAATATTTAATTAATTTTGTAATTATTTTTATTTTAAATAAACTATAAAAAAATAATAACTAATTATAAAAAATATGAATACAAAAAAAGTAATAGAATTACAAAATAAAGTTTTTTCTGAATTGAAAAATCTTTGGGAAATTTGCGAACAATGAGAAAAATTGAATTTAATATTAGATAATTTTTTAGATGAATTAGAAATTAAAAAAAATAAGGAAACAAGATTTATTGCTTTTTCAAGAATTTCTGAATTAAGAGTTGAACCTCTTGAATTATATCTTGATGAAATGACTAATAAAATTGAAATAAATAATAAAAAATTAGGTTTAAGATTACCAAATAAACTTGAAAATAAACAAAAGATTTTAGATAAAGCATATAATTATGTAAAAAGAATTTATGAAGATTTACAAGAAAAGTTTGTTTATGAGTTAGAAGAAAGTAGAGATGTACCGCTGGTACATCTCTACATAATTTCTGATTTTGAATTAGAGATTTTTAAGGGAACTTTGGCTGTTTGAAAAGCATTCAATAATTTTATGCCAGTTTGGCAAAATGCAATACTAAAACAAAATAATATTTTAGATAATATGTTTTGAAATAATTCAGAAAAAATAATGCAATTTTTAAAAAATAAAAAGTTGCTTGATACAGATGAAAATTGAAATTTTACTGATAGATGTTACTCAGTTTTAATAGCAGGGAAGTCAAGAAGTTATTTTGAAGCTTTTCCAAAAGAAGTTTGAACAATAATTTTTGCTTTAGAAGATTTTATTGAAAAAGTTAACTGTAGAGATAATTCATGAATTATCTCTACAGATGCACAAAATTACATAAATTATCTAACAGCTATAAAAAATGCTTTTGCTGAAAAAGAAATAGTAAAATTATTATGAAAATGGCAAGAAGTTGATAAGGCTTGGATGGAAATAAAATGATCTATGCAAATTAGTCACCCACTTGAATTTTATGAAGATAAATATAGAAAAGCAGTTGCTCCAGAATGGGATTTAAGAATATTAGATTCAGAAACTCTTGAATCAAAAGTTGAGTCTAATATTAAAAATATGTATGAAATAATTTATGATAATAACAGTAGAGATGTTTGACAAAAACATCTTAATTTAAGAGAAAAATATTCAGAAAGCTATAATTTTTCTAAAGAAAATATAAATAAATCACAGTTATATATTAGTGAACCAGTATTATATTTTGGTAGTGAATTGAATGGAATGTTTTCAGCACAAGTTGTACCAAATGATGAGATTGTATCAGCTGAATTTTGAAAAAAAATTTTTGCTTTCCCAAAAATGGTTCTGGAGGATAGAAAAAAAACTCCAATAATGAAATTAACTAAAGAGGTTTTAGATGAGGATTTATTAAATAACTTTTGAGATATTATAAAAGATGATGAATTATTTTATGAAATTTATGATGTTGAAACAATATGACATGAATTCTGACATACTCTTTTTAATACAAAAGATAATGAACAAATAATGAATTCTAAAACTTGAAACTTCAAAAATATTGAAGAATTTAAAGCAACAACAGGATGATTAGTTTCTTATTTTATGGCCCCCTATCCTAGCCTTTCCCCCAAAGGGAGAAAGGAACAAAAAGAATTTGAAGAAAAATTAATTATTATGCATTTAGTTAGATGTATTTGACTATTAAAATATAGAGAAATAGTGGATGTTTTACCTTATTATAATGAAGTATTAATTCACTTAGATATTTTACTAGAATCAAAAACAATAAAAATAATTAATAATAAAATACTATTAAATTTTTCAGAAAAAACTTATAGTAATTTAAAAATTAATTATATAAAACATTATAAAAAATTGATAAATATTTATTTAGAAAAAATTGATGCTTGAGAATTTTTATTTGATTATGTAATAGTTGATGAAAATTGAAATAATATTTCTAAAAATTTAGAATTAAGAAAATTTGGTGAATATTATTATGATTTATATAAAAAAATAGGAAATGAAGTTGCAGAATAAAAACCAGCTTATCAACAGAGGGGTTTAACTCTTTGTAAAATAAAAAGTAGGGTATGGAAATTTTCATACCCTACTTTTTATTTTAATTTGAATAAATAATAATACTTCTATATTGCATCTTTTTCCATTTTCTCATCCATTCTTCTGTTTTATATGTATGTTTTCATGTATAAGTGTCCCATACAATTATATGTGTTGGATTATTAATATTTCATTTATAACCTAAAAGATAAAAAGCATGTTCTCAATTTAATCAAACATATTTAACAATTTTTCAATCTTTATTTATATAATTCCAAGAAATCTTTCTTTTAGAATTCCATGAAGGTTTTCAATTATAGAAACAACTATGCTCTTTTCATGAATAGAATTTAGGATTTGTACAAATATCTCACCATAATTGTACCATATTTCACTTATTTAATTCTTCTAATATTTTAGATAAATGTTCTTTATTGGTAAAATTAGGAGAATAGTCAAATTGAGTAATTATTTTTGTTTTGAATCAATATTTATTTGCAATTTTTTCAATAGGTTTTTCAAGTACTCAGTAACCAGTCATTTTTCTTTGACTAGCTTTTGTTCAATTTGGAGTTTTATCTATATATCAAACAAAACCAGCATTTGGATTTCACCAATATTTTTGCCCTTTTACATAAAAAGGTAATTTACCATATTTAGATTTTGGTAATGCTTTTAATAAATAATCTTCTTTAATTTCTCTTGCTGTAAGATAAGATAAAATATCTGCAGTTGCTGAAATTTCACAACTTAAAGATCTTTTTTGAATGTTTTTATATTTCATTTTAGAACTAATATCTATTCAAACATTATCTTCTATTTTAGAATAATTATATATTTTAAAAACTTTTCATTTTGTGAATGTTATTTGATAAGGGATTTGTATAATTTTTGAGTTTATTTCAATTTTTAAAAATCATTTATCAGTGATACTCTTTTTTCATTTATTTATAAAAAAGCATCATTTTTCTCCACAAAAAAAATCAGTATTTTTATCATTATTTTTTAATGAAAACTTAATACTTCCATTTTTAATTTTTGTTATAAAATCATTTTTTACATTTACATATTTAAATAAATATGCTTTTTCTTCTGTTACTTGTAAAAATTTGTATACAGAGTTAGCAGGATTTGTAAATGATACAATAATAACAAATAGTAGAATTATTTTTAGGCTTAATTTCACAACAGTTTTCTTTTTAGAATATAATTTTAAATGTACTTTATTCTATTTTATATCTTTTTTTTTATAAATGTCCAATCTTTTTTTAAAAAAAAGATTAAAAATTTGACAAAAATTAGTTAATTATGATATAGTTGTTTTATATTATACTTATACATTAAAATAAATTTATGAAAAATATAAAAAGAATTGTAGCAATGACAGTTTTAGGTGCAATGTTAACAACAAATATATCATTAGTTAATGCTGAATGGATTCACACAAAAGAAATTTTACATCATTCAATACATTTTCTTATGACTAAAGATCAGAAAAATGCAAATAAGGATAGACAATTATGTAAAAAATGAACAAGTTTTGATATTTTAAATGATGACGGAACTCTAGATTATACTTATTATCCTAAATGATGTCAACCAAAGATTGATTATTCAAAAATTAAACTTAATACAGATGTAGAATTTGATTGAAATGATTATGAAAATAATAGTGATTGAGTTGATGATTTTATAAAAAATTTGTTTTGAGAGAAGAAAATTGAAGAAACAGATGTAATGAAAGATGAACAAGATACAATAATGGAAGATGATATGAATTTTGAAGAAATGAATGAAGAAAATTTTGATTTTGTTGATGATTTGTTTTCTGATAATTCAGAAGAATCAGAAGAAGAAAATCTTGAGACAGAATATAATGATCAACCAATTGATAATGAAACTGAAGCTGGAGAAGAAGACTTTGATGATATGGACGATATGTTAAAAGAAATCTTTTGAAAAGCTAATACAGAATATAAAATTGGTTTAAAATGAAAACAAATTGTTTCAGCTATTAGAGAATTTAATTCTTCAAAAGTTAAAATTAGAGTTTGAAATATAGAAGTAAATGTTTTAGCTAATGATATGAATTATAATTCAAAAGTTGCTAATTTATTAAAACAAATTGATAATGAATTCAAAATTGATTCAATTAAAAATGATTTTGCTAAAAATATTTCAAGAGTAAGTTACTCTTTATCTACTTACAATGATACAATTGATTTAGAAACAAAAGAAGTTTTTAGAAATAAATTAGTTAATGATTTGAGAAAATTAAAGAAAAAATATAAAATTTTAAAAAAGAAAGATAGAATTATTTCTAAAAGTTTAGAAAAAAGAGGACAACTTTAGAAAATAAAAAACTTATCAATTTTGATAAGTTTTTTTGTGTTTTAAAAATAATAAAGAAAAAATTAGAAATATCTATTTCTAATTTTTTCTATTTACACATTTTATTGCACTGCTTTTACAGTACTTTTTTTGCTATTTGTTTCACTAATTATTGTTTTAATTTTTTCAGTTAATCATCCTAAGTTTATTATTCAACTATTATTTATAATCTTTTTTTTCATTAATTCATATCAAAATGGTTTTAAACCAGATGCTGTATGCACATTTTCTCAAGTTGCAGATTCTTTATTTATTCTTCTAACATTAATATAATTTTCATTTAAACTTGATGTTGAATATTCATTTCAAGTTAATTTAATTAAAAATTTTAAATAATTATTAAATCATTCTTTTGTTAAAATATTACTCCCTTCAGTTTTATTTGTTGAAACTATAGTATTAAACTCAGATATTTTATTCATTTCATTAATTAAAATTTTCCTATTTTTCCAAGCAAAAGGGATATCTAATAAGTCTAATTGTTGTTTCATATTTACAAAGTTTTTCAAAGCCTCTGGATTATTATCTATTTGTTTTTTTTCTTCTTTAGTAACATCATTTATTGTTACTCAATCAGTTGTTAAACTAAAAGTTTCTCAGGACTCATTTTCAGCAAAATCATAATTAATATTATTTAAATCATTTCAATATTCATTATTTTTATTATCACCATTAATTCAATTTAGTATTTCTAATTTAATATCTTCTTCAATTTCTTTATCAATATTATTAAAGAAATCTGAATTTTCATTCTGTAATTGTTTATATAAATTTCTTTTTTCTTGTGGTGAAGCATTTTTAAATTTTTCTTTTGTTTTTACTATTATCTTGATTGAATCAGAAGTATTTATTTGCCTCTTTATTTCTGTAATTACTTCAGGGCTAAGTTTCAATTTTTGATATTGATTTTGTTCTAAAAATAATCTTAGAGCTTTTTCTTTATCTCAGTCTATTATTTTTGAATTATTAATGATATATTTTTCAAACTCTTTAAATTTTTTTTGTGTTAATTTTCAATTTTTGTCTAAAATATTATTTTCTATTAATACTTTTTGTGTTTTTTCATTTTGTTTTTCAAAGAAATTTCAAGCTTTTTCTGTGTTTAATTCTTTTATTTTCTCAATAATATCTTTTAATGATTTTTCAAAATCTTTAATTCTATCTACTCACATGATATCTGAAAGTTTTTTAATTGATTTTTGTACTTCTTCTTTATTTCAATCAAGAGTAAAATTAATTATATTTTTAATTTCTTCTTTATATAGACTATATTTAGTATTTTCTAAAATATTTTTTATAGCACTTGTTTGTTTATCTAATTTAAAGGCATTTACATTAAATTTTTCAGTTATTTTATTGTATTTGTTTTCATATTGTTTAAATGTATCATTAAAAAATAAATTAATAATTTTTTGCATTTCTTTAAAAGTTTCCTTTTCTCCTTCAGTTAAATTTAATTTTTCAAAACTATTTCATTCTTGTTCTGATCTTTTTGCTAAAAGTGTTAATTCACTTCTGACACTAGATTGTTTTAAAATATTGTTCATATTCTTTTTTATTCAATTAATTTTGTTTAATTGAGAAAATATGTTTATTGCATTTTTAATATCTCTAAATTTTACTTTAGCAATATTTTCAGGAGTTGCTTTATTTTTTTTAATTAGTGTATTTAAATAAATTACAGAATAATCTGTTTTAGAATTTCATTTTTCAAGATAACTTATTTGTTTATATCTAGGTAAAAATTTATCATAAAAAGATGGTTCAGTTTTTATCATATTTTTAATATTTTTATCAACTCCATAAATAATATTTTTAGATAATTTAGGGAATTGATATAATTTATCAATATTTTTTCATTCAAATAAATTAAAAACTTTTTGAGAATTTTCTTCTAATTCAGAAACTAATGTATTATCTAAAAGTGTAGAATTATAGTTTTCAAAACTAAAATTTTCAAAACTAAAATTATTAAAAGTATTCTTGTTTAGTATTATTTTTTTTGCTTTTTCTAATTGAGGTATTAAATTTAAGTATTCTTTTTTTTCAATCAAAATATTTAATTCTGTTGTTAAATAATTATTTATTAGAAAATTAACTAAAGTTTTTTCTTTTAATATATTTAAAAATATTAATTTATTATTTTTATTATCAAGATTTTCAAAATCAATATTTTTAATATCTTTTGTGTCTATATCAATACTTGATTTTAAGTGATATAAACTTAGTATTTTAATATTATCTAAAAATTCTGGATTTATAAAATTTCTAAAATGTTTTTTTATTGTGTCTGATTTTAAATGAGTTAATACTTTTTCTAATTTTGATTCATCTGTAATATATCTTATGTTTTCAGGGGCTGTTTTGAAAAAATCTATCTTTTGTTCATTTATTATTTTAGAATTTGCAAGAAGGCTGTTTTTATTTGATTTTAATTGTTCTAAAAAACTAACCATTAATTCTTTAGCTTCTGTTTCAGTGTTAACTAAAATCGAATTTATTGTATTTTCAGATATATCTAAGTTCTTAAATTGATACTTATTTTTTATCTTCCAATAATTTTGACTAAAATTATTGGAAAATTGTTTAGAAATTTTTGATATGTCTATATTTAATTTCTCTGTTTTATTGTCAATATTTCATGTAATATTATATTCTTTCTCAGTAATATTAGATACTTGTTCTGATAATATATCTATTGATTTTTTTTCTATATTAATTTCTTTTTCTCAATTAGTTATTTTCTCAGTTATTTGTTTATCTTTTCTTTCTAATGCTTTTTCAGTAAAATTATTAATATCATTTTTCTTTTTAATTGTATTAATTTCAGTTATATATTTATTTAATTCAACTAATAGTTTATTACTTTCTTCTTTACTAATGTTTCAATTATCTATTTTTGCTTTTATCTCTTTTATTTTATATCAAATATCTCAGATATTATTAAGAAATTTAGTTTTCTTATCTTTTATATTTATTACTTCAACCTCTACCTTTTCTTTTTCTATATTTAGTTCTTTATTATTTCTATTTAAACTTTTTATAGTTTCAGTTTTATTTTTTAATTGTTCTAATAAATTCTCTTTTGTTGCTTCAAGATTTTCTATTTTTTTAAAATTTTCAGTAACTTGTGCAAGTATTTTAATTCAATCTATTTGTTTTAATATATCATATAATTTTTGTTCAGCACTTGAAAGACCTTCTTTTTCATCAAAAGAAGCTATTTTTTGTTTTATTTGTTCATGATTTAAGTTTGAAAGATTACCTAAATTATCAAAGTCTTCTTTTGTTACTCATTCAGATTTTAGTTCATTAACTAACTCTTTTACTTCACTCATATTTATTTTTATTTATTAAAATGCTAACATTGTATCTAAACTGATTTTTTCACTTTCTCTTTCTTTATTTTCTTCTTCTTTAAAACTTTTCATCTTATCTCATATTTTTATCTGTTTAATTTCTTCCATAATTCCTAAGTATTCCTTTATTTTATTGTCTAATAATATATAAATTGGTTTATAGTCTCAAGTTTCTAAAAAACTTTTTAACTGCAAAAGTTCCTCAGTTGCAAAGAGCTTTAAACTTCAAACTAGAGGTTGTAACATTTTATCAAGGTCTATGTAGGCAATTATATGAAGAATTCTATCTTCTATTTGCTTTCTATTAGCCATTATTAAATATTATTAAAATACTTAAAAAGTTTATCATAAATTAAGTATTTTTGCAAAAAAATAGGTTTAATATAAAAAAGGCTTTTATACTTGATATCTATTTAAAAATAGGTTAAAGTTTATTCAATGTAAGAGTCCTGAATTCAATACCCAAACGCAACTTTTTGAAAATTCTAAAAAGAGAAATACTAGTAGTATTTTTTTTAATACTTGCAATTATAAGAAAAAATCTTAAAATTCAAAATACAGTTTTAATAAACTAT
>Ga0256827_10001175_pt1 | contig 16615 bp, 20 predicted proteins | sample CV84metaG_FD_185977 | JGI IMG/M metagenome (GOLD analysis project Ga0256827, IMG submission 185977) | Hydrothermal vent microbial communities from East Pacific Rise, Pacific Ocean - CV84 | ecosystem: Environmental > Aquatic > Marine > Hydrothermal vents | place: Pacific Ocean: East Pacific Rise... | reverse complement strand
TTCCGCCACTGGTCGTGTTCAATGAAGCAAATGAATATACAGCCAAAGCGATGCAGGCTTTTAAAAAGGCGAATACACACAGTATCAAGGGTGATTTTAATGTGTAGGGTCGATTTATCGACCGTAATGTATCGTGTGTGTTTTGGTCGGTGAACCGACCCTACACGAATTTTAGAGAAAGAGGATCTATGAAACAACTATTGATGGAGAAAGAGGGATACAGATATAAATTTGACCCCTCTGCCTGTGAAGCATGCGGCGGGCACTGCTGTACGGGAGAGAGTGGTTATATCTGGGCAAAGTATGATGAGATTGCCAATATGGCGGCATTTGTTAACCTTTCGGTAGAGGAATTCGCTACAATGTATCTGAAGAGAGTGAAACACCGCTACTCTCTGGTGGAAAAGAAGCTTGCAGAAGACAATTATGCCTGTATCTTTTTTGATGAGAGTACAAAACGGTGTACCATATATCCCGTACGGCCGTTGCAGTGCCGTACTTTTCCTTTTTGGGAACAGTTTAAACAAGATGAAGATGAGGTGAGAAAAGAGTGTCCTGGAATCGTATAATACAATCTATTGTGCTGTCTGCTGCGTTACTGGCGGGAGCAGTGCAGGCAAAAGAGCTGAATATCGTCAATGATGATACACTCATTATTCAGGGATTGCTGTTTGAAGAGTATAGAGCGTATGATTTGAGCAGGGAAGTTTTTAAAACACTCTATGACAGAACCGGGGAAAAAGCATATCTTTTTAGAGAAATAGCTTCTGCGCTAATGGGAAAAATCTATATTGATGAAAGTATTAAAAGATTGAAAGCATGGGATGAAGCGCATCCTGACAGCCTGGAAGTCAGACGCTTGCTGATTCCTCTCTATCTGACAGCAAAAAGCCCAAATAAAGCGAAGCATGAAGCAGATCTGTTGCTGAAACGTTCTGCCAAACCCTCAGATCTTGATTTGGCGGCAAATCCTTACCTGTACACAGGGGATTTTAAAAAAGCAGTGGCACTTCTGAAAAAGGTTTATGAAAAGACTTCCAATGAGAATGTATTGCTGCGTATGACTACGATTATGAATGAGTATACCGGTGAACGAAAAAAAGCGATACAACTGCTTGAGACACACCGGCGTATGAACAGGCTTGCTTCCGATAAAGTCTATTTTCAACTTTTGGACCTTTATGTAAAAGAGAATGATATTGATGGGCTTATTGGTATCTATCAGGCACTGTATGAAAAAGAGAAAAAAGATACTTACCTTAAAAAACTGATCGATGCCTATGCCTATAAGGGTGATCTGGACGGGGCAATTGCCTATCTTGAAAGGGTTAAGGATGGGGAGTATATTCTTTATGAGCTCTATAAGCAGAAAAAATTTTTTGATAAAGCTTTTTTATTGACAGATAGACTGTATAAAAAGCAGAAAGACCCCAGATGGTTTGCAGAAAAAGGGATTATGCTTTTTGAAAAATCTAAAGACAAAAATGATAAAAAAATGATCAATAATGTAGTCGGATATTTTGAAAAAGCGATTGATATGGGCGTAGATGACAGTATCTATCTCAACTACTACGGATATACGCTTATCGATAAAGATATCAATGTAAAAAAAGGGATTAAAATTATTGAAGATGCATTGGTACAACAGCCTGATAATACGTACTACCTTGATTCTCTGGCATGGGGATACTACAAAGAGAGAGAGTGTTCCAAAGCATATAAGCTTATGAAAAAAGTGGTAAAAATGGAAGGATTGAAAGAACCGGAGATTGCAGAACACTGGAATGTGATACAAAAATGTCAATAGGTTACATCTCAAGGAGATATTTCTTCCTCTGGTCAGGCATGTTCAGTACGGTTAAGGTATAATGCGATAAAAATTTTTAAAGAGAAATACAATGGCTCAGATTTTAGATGAAATTATCAAAAAAACCAGAGAAGACCTGGAAAAGAGAAAAGTTGATTATCCTCTGGAGTGGTTGGGCCGCTCACTGGCGTTTAACCCTTTTGTTCCCAAAGATGTTCAAAGTGCACTTCGTTCTACAGAAGAGAACCCGTATCGTATTATTGCAGAGGTGAAGAAGGCAAGTCCCAGCAAAGGCGTGATCCGTGAAGATTTTGATCCTGTAGTAATTGCCCAGGCGTATGAAAAAGGCGGAGCAGATTCTCTTTCTATCCTGACTGAACCGCATTTCTTTCAGGGAGACAAAGAGTACCTTGGTATGGTACGCCGCTATGTAGGGATCCCCCTGCTTAGAAAAGATTTTATTGTAGACAAGTATCAACTGGTTGAAGCGTTGGCTTTTGGTGCTGACTATGTACTGCTTATTGCCAAAGCACTTTCTCGTAAAGAGCTTAAAGAACTTTATGAGTATGCATTGCATCTTGGTTTGGAAGTGCTGGTTGAAATTCATGACAAAACAGACCTTGTAAAAGCGATGTTTGCCGGGGCAACGATCATTGGTATCAACCATAGAAATCTTGAAACATTTGAAATGGATATGCGTTTGACGGAAAAGCTTATTCCGTTGATTCCAAATGGAAAGATTATCGTGGCAGAGTCCGGTATTAACGATCATGAAACTGTTGTGGAAATTGCAAAAATGGGTGCAGATGCTTTTCTGGTTGGAGAACATTTTATGCGCCAGGATGATATTACTGCTGCGATCCAATCTGTCAAGTATGGAAAATAGACCTGTATTTCATCATTTTTTTCTTTTTCTCCTTACTGTAATCAAGGAGATCTCCATTATTATGGTGATCTACATCCTTGGTGAAATAACAGTACATCTGTTCAATACAAAGTTTCCCGGAAGTGTGGTAGGCATGCTCTATTTGCTGGGAGCATTGCATTTGAAATGGGTTTCAGTTGAACAGATCTCCCATACAGCCTCTTTTTTACTCTCTTATATGCCAATGTTCTTTATTCCTGCGGGTGTAAGTATTATGGTGAGTTATAAATTCATGGAGGGGTTTTATTGGCAAATTATTGTGATCATATTGCTTTCTACCCTGTTGACAATGGCTGTCTCCGGAAAACTGACAGAATACTTTTTGAAAAAAAAGAGATCATGAATTCACTGTTTTTTACTTCGCCTCTGTTTGGACTTTTATTGACTTTAATCGTTTCATGGTACGCTTTGCTGCTGAGAAAAAAGATTAGATGGAGTCTCTACAGTCCAATGCTTTTCAGTATGCTCACTATTGTTGGTATACTGCTTGTAAGCGGAATTCCTTTTGAAGCCTATAATGCAGGCGGAGCCTATATTATGAAATTGCTTGGGCCGCTTACTGTTGTTTTGGCTGTTCCCCTCTATCAAAATCATCATTATTTGAAAAAGTATTTTTTTGCTATTACTCTTGGCATTATTCTGGGCTCTCTGTTCGCTGTTGCAATCGTATATCTTTTTTCAATTTTTTTAGGTTTGGATATGGTCCTGCTCAAATCTCTTTTGGTTAAATCAATTACAACCCCCATAGGTATTGCAACCACAGAGATGCTGGAAGGCATTGTCGGTGTAAGTGTATTGTCTATTGTGATGACAGGTGTTTTTGGTGCGATTCTTTCAGAAGTTGTTTTTAAAGTATTTCATATTGAAGATCCTATTGCCAGAGGAGTTGCTTTGGGAACCGGAGCACATGCTGTGGGTACGGGGAGAGCATTGGAGTATGGCAAACTTGAAGGTGCCATGGCAGGTTTGTCCATTGCCATAGCGGGAATTGCCACAGTGGTGTGGGCTATGCTATTCAAGATGTTGGGTCTGATTGGTTAAGAGAGAAGCCCTTTGACGATTTGATTGATACGTCCGCCCTCTGCACGACTGCCTACTTTTGCTTTGGCCGCACCCATTACTTTCCCCATATCTTTCATACTTTGGGCATCTGTCTGTGTAATGATCTCTTTGAGAATGGCTGTAAGTTCTTCATTGTCCATTGGTTCGGGAAGATAGCTTTTAACAATTTTGATCTCTGCCTCCTCTTTTTCGACAAGATCCGTACGTCCGGCATCGGCAAACTGCCCTTTGGCATCTTCTCTCTGCTTAAGATATTTCATCATGATCGCTTCTATATCACTGTCACTCAACTCCCTTCTCTCATCTACTTCAATCTGTTTGATAGCGGCCTGAATATTTCTCAGGGTATCTCTTTTTGCTGTCTCTTTGGCGCGCATTGCCGCTTTAATATCATTTTTGATTTTTTCTTTTAAACTCATTTTTTCTGCTCCGTAAGGTTTTATGAGATTATACTATAATGCATGTATGATTATTACTATACAAGAGAAACAATTCGATACCAAAAGGATTACGCAGCTTTATCCTGCAGGAGTGATTAAAACGGGTTATGAGGATGAAACGACACAGGTAAGCCTTGAATGGCTGGATACAGAAGCCAAAGATAAAGTCGAAGTAGTGGGGTTTGGTATTTTTCTCTATCTGGGAGAAGAGGAAAAGTATACGTTTATGTTCAATACAAGAGAGGAGATGGATATTGAGATTGGGAGGATCGCCGTCCAATTACAGTAGGCGGTACTGAACCGGAACAGATGACTTTGTATGAGAAAAGAGCATGGATCTATTGAGGTTCAAAGTTCAATGAGGCTGAATTGATACAGTAGCGCAGATGGGTTGGTGCCGGGCCGTCTGGAAAAACATGTCCAAGATGTGAACCGCAGGCAGCACAGCGTACCTCAATGCGGACCATCCCCAAAGAAGCATCTTTACACTCTTCAATCACATCATGACTTATCGGTTTGAAATAACTGGGCCACCCTGTTCCTGAGTCAAATTTTGCATCAGAAGAAAAGAGAGGAGTATGACAACATTTGCACTGGTATATTCCCCTGGTTTTTGTATCCCAGAATTCATTTTGGAACGGTGGCTCCGTCCCTTGGTTGAGACAGACATTGTATGCTAACGGTGTCAGTTCCTCTTTCAGTTTTTCTCTGTTTAGTTTTATGGTATAAGACATGAGTACCCCTTTACGGTATAGAGTGTATATCATAACAAAATTTCTTTGGATTTAAGTTAGATTATCCTATTATTCAACATAAACTTTTGGAGGTTGCATGACAACGTTTCAACTTTTCTTACTCATCATTGCGGGGAGTGTTTTTTACCTTTTTTTCAAGCAGCTTTTTTCCGGTTCTTTTCCTAAAAGAGGGGTAGATTTTGAAAGTAAACTTCCTGATGGTCAGATAGGCGGTATCAACCGTCCGGATAAAACATTTTCCAGACCGGCAGTCAGACCAAGCAGGGTAGATGAACTTTTGGAAATGGCAGACAGTGCCGTGGAGAAAGGTGATATGCTTGAAGCAAGAAAAGCAGTTGAAAGTGCACTGATTATTGATGAAAATAATATAGAAGCACTGAGACGCAACGGGTATTTGAAGATTGAATTTGAAGCGTATGATGAAGCAAAAGAGAGTTATGAAAAAATTCTATCTCTCGATGAACATGATGATGCGGCTCATGATTCGCTGGCCAATGTTTTGCATAAACTTGGGGATGATGCGAATGCCTTGCTGCATCACCAAAGGGCGATAGAATTGGATCCTGAATATGCACCCCACTATTATAATTATGCCAATACGCTGTATGACCTTGGTCAAAAAGAGGAAGCGCTTGAGAATTATAAACGGGCATTTGAACTGGACGGCAGTTTGGAAGAAGCCAAAAAGATGATCAATGAACTGGAGGAAATATCATGAGCAGTATCTGTTTTGTAACACAGAAAGCGACAAAAGAGATACTTTTGCGTGTTACCAATGTCTGTGGTGAATGTTATGCTGATTTGCATGAAGGTGATACGATCCATTATGATACCCAGAATTACCGATTCTTGTGCAATTGCTGTCAGGAAAAATTTTGTGCTATGATGAATGAAAAGTGTGAAATTGTTTATGATGAAGCAGAACCAAGTCTCTTTTGCTAAACTGATTTATCCAAATTCTCTGTAATATACCTCATAGCATTCAAATAACTTAAACGGTTGAGTTGCACTTCTTTGTAGGCAATGTCAAATGCCGTGCCGTGATCTACTGATGTCCGTAGAATCGGCAGGTTCAAACTTACATTGATCCCCTCGTCAAAATAGAGTGCCTTTAACGGTGCCAAACCCTGATCGTGGTACATGGCAATATAGTGGGTGTAGTGTTTACGCATATGAGGGGTAAAGGCGACATCGGGCACCAATGGAGAAGTAAAGAGCGGATAGTGAATCGTAGAGAGTGAAGGGATCTCCTTCTTTAAGCGGTCTGATGCCTGATCGATCGCTTTTTGAATGATCGTCTCCTCATTTCCCAGTACCCCGTCATCGCCTGCATGGGGGTTGAGCCCAAGAACTGCAACCGTGCTTTTAGGGTGTGCCGTATGGTAAAAGTCTACAAAGAAGCGTGTCAGGTCTCTTGTGTTAATGCTTCCCGCTACGTCTCTCAGTGGAATATGCTCTGTAAAGAGTGCAACGTACATCTGGGGGCAGCCCAGCATCATAATCGCCTCTGCATTGAAAAAGTCTCTCAATGCATCCGTATGACCCTTGTATTTGATACCGGCAAGCTCCCAGGCTTTTTTATGGATAGGGAGTGTACAGACAGCATCTACCCTCTTTTCACGTGCCAGTTCAACTGCTTTTACAAAAGAAGCATAAGCGTAGGCACCGCTCTCCCTGCTGACTATGCCGGGGAGTATGTCAAAAGCAGGTGCAATAGGCGCTATAGTTTGAAAATGATCAGGAATAGAGAGATTGAGCTTTTTAGCTGCCTGTTGGAGCATGGCTTGGTCGATGCAGTAGAGTGGATCAATCCATTGCGAGATTGCTGTATGGTTCTCCAATGCCAGCTGGATACCGATACCGTTGAGGTCGCCGATGGAAATAGCCACTTTCTTCTTCATTTTTCCTCCGTAGAGTCGGTTTACCGACCATTATATTCATTTTTTTGGTCGGTAAACCGACCCTACGTGATCGATTATCTGATCATTGCCTTCATATCCAAAATTGCCTGTTCCAGTCCCGTATAGACAGAACGTGCGACAATACTTTGTCCGATATTGAGTTCTTTGATGGGGTCAATAGCCGCAACAGCTGCAACATTTTCATAATTTAACCCATGTCCGGCAGCAACTTTGAGCCCTTTTTTCATCGCATCATGACTGAGAACGGTAAGGGTTTCCACTTCATCTTCAAGCATCTGTTTCAGTACGGTTCGCGGCAATTCGAGTTCCGGGATCGTATGGTGTGTTTTGGAAAGATTGCTGTAGAGCATGGCATAGATATTGGCATACTTTCCGGTATGAAACTCTATCCACTCCACACCCAGATCCAAAGAGGCTTTGACCGCTTCCCTGGTCGGGTCGATAAAAAGAGAAACTTCTATCTCTTCATGTTGTAATCGTTCTATCGCTTTTTTAAGTCGGGGCTGTTCTCCTGTTACCGCCAGTCCGCCTTCTGTAGTGACCTCTTCCCGTTTTTCAGGTACGAGGGTGACACGATGGGGTTTGAATCCGCAGGCGATATCGATCATACCTGGTTCAATGGCACACTCCAGATTAACCGGAAGGGCTGAGAGACGAATAATACGGGCTGCATCACTCTCCTGCATATGTCTGCGGTCTTCACGCAGGTGTATGGTAATCTGGTCGGCACCGGCACGTTTGCAGATACCCAGTGCCTCCAGCGGATCGGGGTCAGCTACTTTTCTTGCTTCCCTCAGTACGGCGATATGGTCGATATTTACACCTAACAACATGTAAAAGTCCTTTGTGCGTCATTCCGGACTTGATTCGAAATCTCAATCATAAGAGATCCGGAATTAAGTTCAGGATGATGGGAGTAATAGAGAAGATTATAGCAAAAGGTATGTATAATTTGCCACATATCGACCCAAAAGGACTTTGATGGATGAGAAAAAACTGCTTCCGGTCAACGAATACAGGCACATCAGACACAACATCGGTAACGGACGACCGACCATACTGGCTTTTGGTATGAGCCACTGCTACAGCTGTATTGCTATGTCAAAAGTATTTGCTCAGGTATTGCAGGAGCATCCTGAATTTCAAATTTATGCTGTTGATGGACAGAAAGAGCGTATTGTCAGCCGTGACATCTATGGACTCAGGGAGATGCCGACGCAGATATTTTTTGATCGGGAGGGGGAAGAAGTATTCCGTCATACGGGTGCTTATAAAAAACCGGTATTGGATATTATTTTGAAAAAATATGGTTTCGTATAGTATCGTCAGATCATTGTAAAGGTGTCCTCAAGCCAGATTGTCAGACAGGAAAAACAAATCATAACTAAAATTACGCTAAAATCGCGGCAATATTATTGTAAAGGCTATGATCATGGCAAAAAGAAAAATCAGTAAAGCGGTATTGGCATATTCCGGCGGTTTGGATACAAGTATTATCCTCAAATGGCTTCAGGATGAGTATGAGTGTGAAGTAGTGACTTTCACCGCAGATCTGGGGCAGGGCGAAGAGGTAGAACCTGCACGGCAAAAAGCATTGGATATGGGGATCAAGCCTGAAAATATCTTTATTTTGGATTTGAGAGAAGAGTTTGTTAGGGATTTCGTATTTCCAATGTTCAGAGCAAATGCGATTTATGAAGGAGAGTATCTGCTCGGTACTTCAATTGCCAGGCCGCTGATCTCCAAAAAACAGATAGAGATTGCCCATCAGACCGGAGCGGATGCCGTTTCTCACGGCGCAACGGGAAAAGGAAACGACCAGGTACGTTTTGAGCTTGGCTATCTGGCACTCGATCCTGATATTGCAGTGATCGCGCCGTGGAGAGAGTGGGATTTGAACTCCAGAACGAAACTGTTGGAGTATGCTGCAAACCATGGTATCGATATTGATGGTAAAGGGCAGGCAAAGCCTTACTCTATGGATGCCAACCTGCTGCATATCTCTTACGAGGGAGAACACCTTGAAAATCCGTATGCAGAACCGGAAGAGGATATGTGGCTTTGGTCTGTCAGTCCGGAGAAAGCACCGGATGAAGCGGAATATATTACGATCAGCTACAAACACGGTGACCCCATCGCTATTAACCGTGAAGAGATGACCCCGGCAAAGATTTTGGAAACGTTGAATACCTATGGGAAAAAACATGGGATCGGCCGTATCGATATTGTCGAGAACCGTATGGTGGGGATGAAAGCCAGAGGATGCTATGAAACACCGGGCGGAACCATTATGCTCAAAGCGCACAGAGCAATCGAATCTATTACGCTTGACAGAGAAGAGGCGCATATGAAAGATGAACTGATGCCAAAGTATGCCAAACTGATCTATAACGGGATGTGGTGGTCTCCTGAACGTAAAATGCTCCAGGCAGCGATCGATGCCACACAGGAGAATGTAGAGGGAACTGTCAAGCTGAAACTCTACAAAGGGAATGTAACGGTTGTTGGACGAAAATCGGATGTTTCTCTCTATTCGGAAGAGCATTCGACTTTTGAAGCGGATGATGTCTATAACCAGAAAGATGCGGAAGGGTTCATCAGGCTGAATGCACTCAGATTCATTATTGAAGGAAAAAAACAGCCTGAGCGTATCAAGACCCTGATCGGTAAGTATGAAGAGACGGAAGTATGTCGTATTGAGACAGGATCGGTAACGATCTGTGAACGTATCAAACGTTTCTTCGGATTTGGAAAAAAAGAAGAGAAGCATTAAAAATTCGGAACCGGAACGGCGGTCACAAAGTGACGCTGTGAAGGCACCAAGCCTCCTCCCTAAAATCTAATTCGGCTTCAATATTTCCTTCATCTCGTCAAGTACACGAGAGGGGGAAAACTTCAGAAAACTTTCTTTGTATATAACACTTGGTATCCATTCTAAAAAAACAGAGGCGACCCATAGCATAGGGTAAAATGCCACATATTCTCTTTGAAAGCTTTTATAAGTATATCGTTTGGCAAACCAGTCTCTGGCGTTTTTAAGGCCATTGTAGAAGAGTAATACTTCCATAGCAAAAATCGATCCCCAAACCAGATAACTCATTCCTGTAACAATTACTGCTCCTTCAATGCCATACATTTGCATAACAACGATGAGAAAAACAGCCATATAGAGTGTGAAAGAACCAAATCCGATGGCAGCAAATATTACCAGGACAGAGAAGATAAAAAGCAGGGCACCCATAAGAATAAAGAGTTCCATATAGGTTTTTTGTTCCGTAAAGGTCGGGCTGAAATAGGCTCCTGCAAATAAAATGACAAAAATCGCAATAACAATCAGTGCCAGGGAACGGTACTCTTTCACATTAATTCTCCATCTTTGGATAGTTTTTGCAGTAGGCTATGCGATCTCATAGAGTTCGATGAGGCTTTGTACTTTTGGTTTTCGGCCAAGCCACTCTTTGTAAAGCTTGCTCATCTCTCTCGCGCCGCCATTGGCAAGTATAATCTCTTTGTAGCCTTTTGCACGTTCCTTGTTAAATCCTTCTTCCTCATCAAGGCATTCAAAAAAGGCATCTGCCGAAAGGACTTCGGCCCATTTGTAGCTATAGTATCCTGCCGCATACCCTCCTGCAAAAATATGGGCAAACCCATGCTGAAATTTGTGATAGCTTGGCGGCTTGAGCAGAGAGGTTTTTTCTCTGATAGTGTCAAGCAGTCTCTGTACCTCTTCACCCTGATAAAGTTTTTGATGCAGCTTGAAGTCAAAGAGGGAAAATTCCACTTGTCTGAGTATCCCCAGTGCTGCCTGAAAGTTTTTACTCTCTTTGATCTTATGCATTAATGTTTCTGAAATAGGTTCCCCTGTTTCATAATGAAATCCAAAACGTTTGAGTATGGCTGCCTCATAAGCGAAATTTTCCAAAAACTGTGAAGGAAATTCTACGACATCCCAGGCAACACCGTTGATACCTGAGACAGAACGTTCATGGCATTTACCGAAAAGATGATGGATCGCATGCCCCATTTCATGGAAAAGAGTCACGACATCATCATGTCTGAGCAGGGAAGGTGTATTTTCATTTTTTGGAGCAAAATTACATACAACAAAGGCAGACGCAAGGTGGGGGTTACCGTCACTGTCAGTAAAATGTGTTTCCCAGTCATTCATCCATGCGCCTCCTCTTTTCTCTTTTCTGGCTTCAAGGTCAAAGTAGATACGTCCTGAAAGCGCTCCGTTTTCATAGATATCAAAAGGTTTGACACAGTGATGCCAGGTTGGTACATCTATCGATTTAAAAGTAACATTAAAGAGTTCAGAAACAATATTGAGCATACCATCCAATACTTTTTCCTGTTCAAAATAGGGTTTGGTCATGGTATCATCAAAATCAAATTTCTCTTTTTTGAGTTTTTCACTGTAATAGCCTACATCATATCCGGCAAGATCGTCAATTCCATCTATTTTTTTTGCATATGCCTTCAATGTTTCCAGTTCAATTTTTGCCTGAGGCAGTGCGGTATCGGCAAGGGTATCAAGAAAAGCAAGTACCTCCTCTTCAGAAGTTGCATCACGTGTTTCCAGTGCATATGCAGCATAGTTTTTAAATCCGAGCAGTTGGGCTTTTTCCTGTTTCAGTGCAAGGATTTGGTCGATGACTTTTGCATTTTCAGGTGCTCTTGTACTGTAGGCTTTGGAGAGTTCTGCTCTATAGGTACGGTTTGGCCCGTAAGTCATGTAAGCCAGATAGCTTGGAGTTTGGAGTGTAAATTTATAAATAATTTTCCCCTCTATCTCCTCTCTGGCAGCATCAATATCTGTTTGCGGCATACCCTCTACATCTTTTGCATCTTCAATAATGAGTTCATAAGCATTGGTGGCATTGAGAAGGTTTTGCGAAAAACTGTTTGAAAGTTCTGACAATTGCAAACTGATCTCTTCCATTCTTTTCTTTTCCTCTGCGGGAAGTTTGACGCCGGAGAGAATAAAATCTCTTACTTCATTTTTGATTACGGTTTTGGCTTCTTCATCTTTAGTGACACTCTTTTCAAGTTTATGAAAAAGTGCCTCATTTTGTGCAATCTCTGAAGAGAAGCTGGAAAGGAGGGGAATGGATGCCTCGTAGGCTTTTTGTGTTGCCTCTGAATTCATAACTGAATTGAGGTGGGAGAGTGGGGTAAAAAAGAGTCCCAGTTCCTCATCCATGTCCTGAAGGGGTTTTAAAATATTTTCATAACGTGTTTCACTGTTTTCTGTAAGCTCTTTTATAGCGGCTCTTTGTGTGTTGAGAAGTGTTTCGAGCGTCTGGGGAAAGGTTTCTAACTGGTCTATTTTAAATTTTTTAAACATATTTTTATCGGGTTCCTGAAGTATTTTTGTGATTGTATCATACCCACATTAAGAGTATTAACAAATCTTTAGATAAAATAGTAAAACTATTAATCTAAGTAAGGATAATGAAAATGAAAGTATTATTGATAAAAGATGTAAAATCACTGGGGAAAGCCGGAGAGATTAAAGAGGTCAAAGATGGATATGGACAGAATTTCCTGATCAACAAAGGTTTGGCAAAACTTGCAACACCGGAAGTCGTAGCAAACTGGAAGGCAGAGCAGGAGAGAATAGAAAGAGAGCTGAAAGAGGAGATTGCACGCTTTGAAGCAGAAAAAAAGGTACTTGAAGCAGCGACCATCCGTATTGAAAAACAGTCGGCACCGGTAGGGATCAAAGGATCGGTAGGCAATGCCGATATCTCTGCTGCGATCAAAGCGCAGCTGAATATTGATCTGGATAAAAAACATATCAATTTGAAAAAAGCGTTGAAATCCACAGGGATCCATGAAGTAGATGCCAAACTCGGACACGGGATTCATGCTGCACTGAAAGTGGAAGTAGCAGGTATCTAAATATGTTTGATGCGACTACAATACTGGGCTATAAAGCAGAGGGGAAAGCTGTAATTGGAGGTGATGGGCAGGTAACCTTTGGCGATACGGTCCTTAAAAGCAATGCTACCAAGATACGTACACTTTATGAAGGGAAAATTCTGGCAGGATTCGCAGGAAGTACAGCAGATGCTTTTAACCTTTTTGATATGTTTGAGGGAATTCTTGCTGAAAAGAGAGGGGATCTTTTCAAGTCGGTGATCGGTTTTTCCAAAATGTGGCGAAAAGATAAACATTTGCGCCAGCTTGAAGCGATGATGATCGTCTTGAACAAAGAGCATATATTTATCCTTTCCGGAACCGGTGATGTGGTTGAACCTCAGGATGGAAAAATTGCAGCGATCGGCAGTGGTGGAAACTATGCTATCTCCGCAGCACGTGCATTGGAGAAACATGCAAGTCTTGCGCCGAGAGAACTTGTTCAGGAATCGCTTGAAGTAGCAGGTGACCTCTGCATTTATACCAACAAAAATATCAAGATATTGGAATTATAAGGAAAATAAATTGGATAATCTAACCCCTAAAGAGATTGTAGCACATCTTGATAATTATGTCATAGGACAGGATGATGCAAAAAAAACTATTGCAGTAGCATTGAGAAACCGTTATCGGCGTATGCAGCTTGATTTTGATATGCAGCAGGATGTAACACCCAAAAATATTTTAATGATCGGTAGTACCGGTGTAGGTAAAACGGAGATTGCCAGAAGATTGGCAAAAATGATGAATTTGCCTTTTATCAAAGTGGAAGCGAGTAAATATACCGAAGTGGGTTTTGTAGGAAGAGATGTTGAATCTATGATACGGGATCTTGCCGCAACAGCAATGGGAATTGTACGGGAGAGCGAGAATGAGAAGAATGCCGAAAAAATTGAAAATTACATAGAAAACAAGATTATTGAAAAACTGCTCCCACCGCTTCCTTCTGGAGCAAGTGAACAAAAACAGGCCGAATATGATGCCTCTTTTGCCAGAATGCAGGAGAAATTCGCCAAAGGGGAGCTGGATCATTTGAAAATAAAAGTGACCATGCCGAACAATCCGCAATTGCCGGAGGATGGGCTGCCGCCACAAATGATACAGGTGCAGGAGTCTATTGTAAAGGTACTGGGAGGAATGGGTAAAAAAGGCCCGGAAAAAGAAGTAACAGTCAAAGAGGCAAAGAAAATTCTTTCCCAGGAAGCGAGTGAAACACTTTTGGATGAGGAGCAGCTCAAAGTATTGGCGCTTGAAAAAGTAGAGAAGGGCGGTATTGTTTTCCTTGATGAGGTAGATAAAATCGCTGTACCTTCAAATTCACAGGGAAGGCAGGATCCAAGTAAAGAGGGTGTCCAGAGAGACCTGCTTCCCATTGTTGAAGGGTCAACGGTAGCAACAAAGCTTGGGCAGGTTAAAACTGACCATATCCTTTTTATTGCGGCAGGTGCTTTCCATTTGAGTAAACCCAGTGATCTTATTCCTGAACTGCAGGGGCGTTTCCCGTTAAGAGTAGAGCTTGATTCCCTGAATGAAGAGGCACTTTACCGTATCTTGACTGAACCGAAACATTCACTGATCAAGCAGTATCAGGCATTGATGCAGGTAGAAGGGGTAGAACTGGTATTTGAAGAGAGTGCATTGCGTGCTATTGCATACTACTCTTTGTTGGCAAATGAGAAAACGGAAGATATCGGTGCAAGGCGTTTGCATACAGTTATGGAAAAAATACTTGAAGAGATCAGCTATACGGCGGATGAGCATGCCGGAGAAAAAGTAATGATTGATGAAGTGCTGGTTAAAGAGAAGATAGGTCAGGTAGTAGAAGATGAAGATGTTACAAGATACATCTTGTAAAATTAGAAATTAGAAATTAGAAATTGGAGAGAGATGTTTAATCATGGAATAACAGGTACAAAAGCAGGGTTTGTCGCTGTAGTAGGAAGGCCTAATGCCGGAAAGAGTACTTTGCTGAATCATGTAGTGGGTGAAAAACTGGCTATGGTTTCCAAAAAAGCACAGGCAACACGTAAACGTATGAATATCATTGTAATGCATGAAAATGCCCAAATTATTTTTGTAGATACTCCGGGTATCCATAAAAAAGAGAGATTGCTTAACAAGTTTATGCTCGATGAAGCACTTAAAGCCATGGGAGATGCAGACCTGATCGTATTTCTTGCTCCTGTAACAGACAAGATCACAGAGTATGAAAAGTTTTTAGCTCTGAATGAATCCAAGAATACCAGGCATATTGTAGTGCTTACCAAAATGGATCATGTTAAACAGGGAGATATCCTGAAAAAACTGGGTGAATACCAGAAGTATCAGGAGAAATTTGAAGCGATCATCCCTTTTTCGGTCAATAAAAAAGTAGGTAAAAAACAGTTACTGGATGTGATTGTAAAATATTTGCCGGAATCTCCTTTTTTATATGATACGGAAATTTTAACGACAGAGAATATTCGTGATATCTATAAAGAGTTGATCCGTGAATCCATTTTTGAAAATCTCAGTGATGAAATCCCCTATGAGAGCGATGTAACAATTGAGAAGATAGAAGAGAGTGATACGCTGGATAAAGTGTATGCAACGATTGTGGTAGAAAAAGAGACACAGAAGGGTATGATCGTTGGGCAAAAAGGTGTAGGTATTAAACGTATAGGCAAGTTGGCACGCGAACAAATGGAACTTTTTTCAGGTAAAAAGATATTTTTGGATTTACATGTTGCCGTAAAAAAAGGCTGGAGTAAAAATAAGGAGAGCTTGGAAGAATTCGGGTATATCATCTAAATGTTTTTTATAGTATAAAAGATTATATAGATGTCAAATGATTAAAAAAAGTTATCTTTTTACTCAAAAATATAACTTTGTAAGATAATTTTAATATTATAACATATATAATTGGTGAACAAACAAGGAAGTTGAAAATGTTTTTGGAAAAAAATTCGTCGAAAAAATCAAAATCGGATATAAAACATATAGTTACACTTGATTCGTATACTGATAAAAAGTATATATTTAAAGGGGATAGATTTGAACCTTTACAAAAACTCAGTTTCAATAAATCCAATTTTATTACTTCATATGTAAGTAATAAAAATATTATTACAGCTACTGTACACTTGAGTCGCAGTATTCCTGAAGAAGATGTACGTGATATTTTAGATATCAAAGCCTATGAAGATCTTGGCCTTGACCAGAATATAGATTATGTTATTTCCTATGAAGAGGTAGATACTACCGCGGAAGAGAGGGAATTTCATCTCTTTGTCGCACAGCCGGATGTACTTGAAACACTTTTTTCTCCTGTAAAAGAGCAGACAAAATATCTGGATTTGATCATTCCTGCACCACTGCTCTATAAAACAATCTATAGAAGAGAAATACTGCAGGACAACGGTGTTCACTGTTTTGTTTACTTCAATACTCATGATGCATCCGTTACTTTTTATAATAACGGAGAGTATCTCTATTCAAAATCTATTGATTTCTCGCTGGAGCAGATATATGACAAGTATTGTGAACTGGTTGGAGAAAAAGTAGATGAAAAAGAGTTTTTTACACTGCTGGCTTCAGAAGGGTTAAAAACAACAGACAACACTTATCAACAAAACCTCATGAAGATATTTGGTGAAATATTTATCACGATTAACGATATTATTATCTATATAAAAAGGGCATTCAAGCTTGAAACTGTAGACCATATGTTTATTGGGAGTGTACAGGGGCCTATTATAGGGCTGGATGACTACAGTGAAAATTATTTGGGGCTCCAGTCTGCA
>Ga0256827_10001174_pt1 | contig 16621 bp, 12 predicted proteins | sample CV84metaG_FD_185977 | JGI IMG/M metagenome (GOLD analysis project Ga0256827, IMG submission 185977) | Hydrothermal vent microbial communities from East Pacific Rise, Pacific Ocean - CV84 | ecosystem: Environmental > Aquatic > Marine > Hydrothermal vents | place: Pacific Ocean: East Pacific Rise... | reverse complement strand
AACCTTATCTCCCCCATCCTTAATAATCATTATGTCTTTATAATGCTCTGTAGGTAAATAATTGTTTAGTTCTGGCAGCAAACTTTTATTCGTATCCTCAGCTATAAAAAACCTTAATTTATCTACATTCTTTAGAAATTCTTTTAGCTCTTTATCCTCGTCATTATTTAAAAATAAAGACATTAAACCTGTTGGCAATCCAAAACTCACAACATTCTCGTCAGATTTATGTTTTTTATAGAATGTATGATATCCTTCTATACCTTTGGCTCCTGCACAAGACGAAAACAAAACTGTTACTATTATTATATAAACTATTCTTTTCATAATTTTTATTTTTTATCAACATTATCTAAATACTCAAAACCATTAACATTCATTGTTTTAGATAGTTTTGAAACTTTTTTCAAGTCAATATCTCCTTCAAGGAATATTAACACAGGATCGCTTTCTCCGTAGACTAACATTAAAAACTCCGATATTTTACCCGCCTTTTCATTTATTAAAAATTTAACTGTTTGTTTTCCATCTTTTACAATCATTAAATCTTTATAATCAGATTTTGGTAACAATGAAGATAATTCTTTATCGAATTTTCTGTTAGATTTTGCATTTAATGCCGAATCTATTGTTAGAATTTTTATTGATGTGAGTTTAGATGTTATTTCATTAAACTCTTTCTCTTCATCATCGTTACTTATTTTAGCAAATAACTCGAACATATATTTGGTTATATAAACCGAAGTATATCCCTCCTGACCAGAATATTTTTCGAAAAATTTATTTGCTGGTGTTTCCTGTGCCATCGTTAATATTGGCATTAACAATATGGCAATTATTAAGAATGTATTTCTCATTATTTTTCTTTTTTAATTAACATTTCTACTTTATTTAATTGATTTAAATGATTTAGATTCTTGGTACCTTTATCTAAATTTTGTGACACTGCAAGCAAGGCCTGCCTTGTATATTCTTCTGCTATTTTTTTATCTGTAATTGCTTTGCCGTTTACATAAGCATATATTATTTTATCTTCGTTTTTTACATTAGAAAAAATAAGAAACATTGCTATAAAAATACTTGCTGCTATTCCCGAGATATAAGATAATCGGATTTTTTTAACAGGTTTTTCTTTTATTTTTTCCGGAAATACAACAGTTTTTTCTTCTTTAAAGAACCCAAATATATTTTTAGCATATAATAAATTTTCAGGAATATTATTATCTGAAGTAAAAAATAATTTTAGCTCATTCTCTTCTGAAACAGAAGTGTTTCCATCGAAATATTTATCTAATAATTCTTCTATTCTATTGTAATCCATAGCTCATTATTTTAATTAATTCTTGCTTCACAGTTTTTCTTGCTCTCGATAAACTAACTCTAATTGCATTTTTTTCTATCCCTGTTATTTTAGATATTTCATCAAAATCATATCCCTCAATATCACGTAAGTGAATTATTATTCTTTGCTTTTCGGGTAAATTTTTTATTGTGTTTTTTATTATATCTGAAGTGTCTTTTTTATCGGGTTCTGGCTCAACATTATTGTTGCTTAAATATTTTATTTCATTAGAGTTTTTTAGAACAACATTTCTGTGTCGTATTCTATCTAAACATAAATTCTTTGTTGAACGAAAAACATAAGATTCAATATTTGTATACTCATCTAATTTTTCTTGATTAAGCCAAAGTTTCTCGAAAATATCTTGAGTAACATCTTCTGCTTCTGCCTCATCAGAAAGAATCGTTTTCGCAAACCTAAAGATTTTATCTTTTAGCGAAATAAATAAAATATCGAATCCTTTTTTCTCCATCCTACATAAAAGACGATGTAGTTAAAGAAATATTACAATGCAGAAAAATATTTTTAAATACTAAAATGCATCTACTTGTTTTAATGGTGTTTGCGACTATTTTTTCAGCCTGTAAAGCTTATATTTAGCAATGCCAATAACTTGAAAAAAGTGTTTAAACGATGTTGCCAATACACCTAATCCATACTTTGCACTTCGTTTAATATTTATTGACGATGCCTCGGGGAAATATTTCGTTGGGCACGAAACCTCTCCTATTTCAAATTTAGCATAAATAATTTGCGATAACATTTGATTATCGAAAACAAAATCGTCAGAATTAAGATCATAATCTATTGTTTCTAATACCTCGCGTGAGAATGCTCTATATCCAGTATGATATTCCGATAACTTCTGGTTAACAAGTATATTCTGAACTAAAGTAAGAATACGATTTGCAATGTATTTGTAAATAGGCATTCCACCTTTCAATGCTCCTTTTCCTAAAATCCTAGAGCCTAAAATTACATCGTATAAACCCTGTGCAATTAAATTTGTCATTGATGGAATAAGCATTGGCGTATATTGGTAATCTGGGTGAAGCATTACCACAATATCAGCATCTAAACTAAGAGCTTTGTTGTAACACGATTTCTGATTCCCACCATAGCCCTTGTTTTCTTCGTGCTCAATAATATGTTTAATTCCAATTCTTTTAGCAACCTCAACTGAATTATCTTTACTAGCATCATCAACAAAAATAACCTCATCAACAATGTCGAAAGGAATTTCTGCATATGTTTTTTCTAAAGTTAATGCAGCATTATAAGATGGCAAAACAACAACAATTTTTTTATTTAATAACACTTGCTTATTTTTTTGTAAAAATATAAAATTATAGTGATTTTCTCTTTATTTTTTTATTTTTACTTAAAAGCCTTAATTAAAAGGCGTTTACACAAGTAGTTTTATTTTCAATTAATATAAATAAAAAAATATTATGAGATATTTTAAAAAAATGTTACTTTAGCATAAATTGAATGAGAGGAAAAAATTACATATTATTCTATCTACTTTTTTTACTAAACTTTAACTTGTTTTCGCAAGATTTTGTTTTTGAACACTATACGGTTGACGATGGTTTATCGCAAAGTGCAATTAACTCAATCTTTCAAAGTTCTGATGGTTTCTTATGGTTTGCAACACAAGAAGGTTTGAACCGATTCGATGGCTATAATTTCAAATATTACAATCATGATCCTATAGATTTAAGCTCTTTAACATCGAACTGGGTTTGGTCTGTAGCTGAAGATAAAAATGGAAATATCTGGGTAGCAACCCAAGATGGATTAAATAAAATAAACAGATATAATAATAAAATTACTCGTTACGTAAACGATCCTAAGGATCCTAGCTCATTACCTTTTAATGATGTTCATGCTGTTTTTATTGATAGCAGAAATAATATCTGGATAAAAACTAACAACCTATTATCCAAACTAGATACAACATCAAATACTTTTGAAAGCTTTGAGCATGATTATGATTATTTTAAACTTTCTATGGTAAATTACGCTATTCCAATAACCGAAACCGAAGGAGGTTTATGGATGGGTAGCAATAAGGGATTATTATTTTTTAATAATAAATACAAACAATTTAAAGCATATAGACATAAACCTAACAATCCAAATTCAATAAGTTCTGATATAGTTTTTGCTACAATTCAAGATAATGAAGGAAACCTTTGGGTTGCAACAAACGATGGTTTAGACAAATTTAATATTAAGACTGAAAAATTTACACACTACAAATATAATGAGTATAATAGGAATTCCATTTCTTCAAACTTTGTTATCTCTCTTTTTCAAGATCACTTAGGATTTATTTGGGCGGGAACAAAAGCAAGTGGTGTTAATAGAATTAATCCTAAATCAGGAAAGGTAGTAAGGTTTAAAAATGAAAAAGGAAATAATGAAAGCTTATCTTATAACGAGATAATTACAATATTTGAAGATAACTCTAAAAATGTTTGGTTTGGAACAAATGGAACTGGAGTAGATAAAGTTTCTTTATTACCTCATAAATTTAAACTATATAAATACTCTACAGGAAAACTATCATTTAACCTTTCTAGTAACATGATTGGTTCTGTTTTAGAATATGATGATAATACAATTTGGGTAGGGACATGGGATGCTGGTTTAAACATTCTAAACAAACGAACAGGAAGAGTTCGTCTGTACAATACTGATTCACCTAAAGGAGAAAGAATAGCAGGTAACAATATCCACTCCATTTTAAGACTAAAGGATGGTAATATTCTTATTGGAACAAGAAATGGTATCTCAATATTTATTAATGATATTGAATTATTTTATGATTTTGATAAATATTATGGATTAGAACTTTCAAGTCTTAAAGGAACACGTATTTATTCAATGATAGAAGATAAACACAATAATATTTGGGTTGGTTCGGCAAATGGTTTGCAAAAAATAAATATGAAAACTAAAGAAACTATGATCTTTAAATCAGATTATAAAGATTCTACAACTATATCTAACGATCAAATAAATATTGTTGCCGAAGACTCCGAAGGATATATTTGGGCAGGTACACAAAACGGATTAAACAAACTAAACCCTAAAACACATAAATTTAGTAGATTTCTTAGCAAAGTAGGTAACGATTCTCTTATAACAGATGCCACATATAAGACCATTAGTTCAAATACCGTTTACTCTATTGTTGAAGATAAACAAGGCTTTTTATGGTTAGGTACTGGAAGTGGTATAAATAAATATGACAAGATAAAAGGAACATTTAAATATTACACAAAAAAACATGGGCTTCCTAACGAAACAGTTTATGAGCTTCAACAAGATAAGTTTGGAAATATTTGGTTCTCAACAAACAGAGGTATTGGATCTTTAAATACAGAAACTGGCTCAATTAAAAGCTTTGATAGAGGAGATGGATTACAAGGACTAGAGTTTAATAATGGAGCAAGTTGTAAAAGTAAAAAAGGGACAATTTATTTTGGAGGTTTAGAAGGACTTAACTCTTTTAACCCAAGCAATATGGTAGTAAACCAAAATATTCCAAATGTAGTTTTTGAATCTTATGAGAAAACTACAAGTAAAGGCTTATTTACTACAGATTTAATAGGAAAAGACACAATATACTTAAACTATGACGATAAATCAATAAAAATATACTTTGCTTCGCTAGAATTTACAAACCCAAAAAAGAATCAATATGTATGTAAACTAGAAGGCTTTGATAATAGCTGGATTAATACAGGTAACCAACCTTTTAAAACATTTTCTAGTCTCCCTCCCGGAACATACCTATATAGATTAAAAGGTTCAAATAATGATTTAAAATGGAGTAAAGAAATTAATTTAACTATAGTTGTAAAACCTCCATTTTACACAACATATTGGGCATATTTTTCTTATGTATTGTTCGTATTTATAGTTGTATATTCAATTATTAGGAACAGAACAGCAAAATTAAAATCAACAAACCAAGTATTACGCCAAAAACAAATTGCAGCCCTCGAAATTAAAAAACAAAAAGACGAGCTAGATGTTCTTGTAAAAAGTATAAAGGACAGTATCACTTACGCAGAACGTATTCAAAAAGCAATGATGCCTTCGGAGTTTTTAATCAAAAAACTTTTAAACGAATCCTTTGTTCTATATCGTCCTAAAGATATTGTAAGTGGAGACTTCTATTGGATTGCAGAAAAAGGCGACAAAATTTTTATTGCTGCTGTTGATTGTACTGGTCACGGAGTTCCTGGTGCATTTATGTCTATTATAGGTTTTGATTTACTTAGAAATATTACCCGCGAACAAGGAGTTGAAGATCCTGCCGAAATATTAAATAGATTAAGTCATGGAGTATCAGAAACATTTAGTAAGAATATTGGTGGGCAGAGTGTTAAAGACGGAATGGATATGGCATTAGTTGTATTGAACAAAAGTGAAAATACAATTGAATATGCAGGTGCATTAAACCCATTATACATCATAAGAGAAGGAAAAATCATTGAAATAAAAGGAAACAGATTCTCTATTGGTTCGGTAGAAAACGATGATAAATTTGATAACCATAAAGTAGTTCTTCAAAAAAATGATATGGTTTATATTTTCTCCGATGGTTATGCCGATCAATTTGGTGGAACTTTAGGTAAGAAATATAAATTCCGTAGATTTAGACATACCTTATTAACTATCAGTAATATGCCTGTTGTTAAACAAAAATCTTTCCTTAACGAAAATATAGAAAACTGGATGGGAGATTTAGAACAAATTGATGACATCTTAATTATTGGATTTAGAATATAATTGAAATATGACAAATACAAAAACGACTAAAACCATTGATGTTGAAGCTGTTATTGCTAGTAAAAACCCACGATTACTCAAACTACTTCCAAAATTTGTAATAAACTACATAAAAAAGATTCTGCATCAAGATGATATGAATGCTTTACTTTATGATAGTTCTGACAAATATGGATTAGAGTTTGTACATGCTATTTTAGATGATTTTGGCACCACAATAAAAATAAACGGTGAAGAAAATATCCCAAAAGATGGAAAATATATTTTTGCATCAAACCATCCACTAGGTGGTGTAGAAAGTGTTGCTATGATGAGAATGATAGGAGAACATTTTCCAGATTTACGCTTTTTGGTTAACGATGTACTACTTAATATAAAAAATTACGATCCACTTTTTGTTCCAGTAAATAAGTTTGGAACTCAAGCCAGAGAATCTGTTAGAATAATAGAAGAAGCATATTCATCTGACAATCAAATACTAATTTTCCCAGCAGGTTTAGTATCAAGAAAACAAAATGGAGTTGTAAAAGATCTTAAGTGGCAAAAAAGTTTTATCACAAAAGCTGTTAGACATAAAAGAGATATTGTCCCCATTTTTATTCATGGTCAAAACTCAAAATTCTTTTATCGATTAAGTGCTATACGTCGCTTTTTTGGAATAAAAGCAAATATAGAAATGTTCTACTTGGTTGATGAATTATATAAAAAACAAAATACACCTGTTGAGTTTAATATCGGAAAACCTATTCCCTACTCTACTTTCGACAAAAGATTTACTCCAGACGAATGGGCACAAAAAGTTAAAGAACATGTTTATAATCTAAAAAAAGATTATAATACAGTTTTTATTCCTTAATTTTCTTAGGCATGAAATAAATAAACGGTATTGCCACTAAAGCCAAAATTGCAGAAATTTTAAAGGTTACATCCATTCCAATAAAATCACTTGAAGTTTCTCCAATATAATCGCTTAAAACCCCAACAAAAAGTACCATCAATGAATTTACAACAAAATTTATAGTCATATAAATACTGTTTACAAAAGCAGGTTGTTTTGTGTCTGTATCTTGAAAAAGAGCTAACAAAACAGGCCCTTGAGCAAAAACGATAATACCTGTTACAATAAGTATTGGAAAAACAAGAATACTACTCGAAAATATAAATGCCCACATTAAAAGTGGACTTACAATTGCTGTAATCAATAAAGTGGTTCTTCTGCCTATTTTATCAGAAATATATCCAGCAAGCAATGTGCCTCCTGCACCAGCAAATTGAAAAACAGATAAGGAAATTCCTGCTAACCATAAAGATTCACCTTTCAAACTTAAATATGTTGGCAAATAAAGCGTTAATGCCGATTTCATTGAAGCACGAAACAAAATAAAACCAGCTATTGTTATAAATAAAGGTATTAATCTTTTTATTTCTTTCTTATCTTTTTCTTGTTTATCGAGTTTCTTTTTCTTTACAATTTCTTTAACATTTCTAAGCTTAAAATACAAAAGTAAAGAAGCTACCAAACCCAAAGGCATTACCTTATAAGAACCCTCTAAACCCCAATAAGAAACAGCTGCAGTAATTAATAATGGCCCTACGGAACGGGCAAACTCTCCTCCTACCATATAAAAACTCATGCCTAAACCCGTTTTATCTCCCGAAAAAGATTTTATTGCCACAGGCGATGGAACATGAAATAGCGAAGAACTAATTCCCGTAGTAAAAAGCAATACTAAAATTATAGGATAAGATGGAGCCAAACCCAATAAACTACTCGTTATTGTAGAAGCAGCAGGTGCTAAAATTATTAAATATTTTATACAAACTCTATCTGCCATTAATCCTATTAAAGGATTAAACAACGATGGAATTTTTCGCACAACATCGAGCAAACCGGCAAGAGTAAAACTTATTCCCAATTTCTCAATTAACAGTGGTAAAAGTGGAGCTAAAAAAGATGTATAAACATCGTGTATAAAATGCCCAACCGATATTGTTAATACTTTTCCGCTTTGAAATTTTGTGCTCATTATTTTATCTGAATTCTTTTACAAATTTATAGTAAAGTATTTAAAAATTGAGGAAATAAATATGTTTTTAGAAATATTTTATTTGAACTTTGTTGTTTTTTGACCTCAACCTAATCTCTCTCAAATATAAATTTGAGACAGGTTTTATGACCTCTCCCGAACGATTGTACTTGACATATGAAAATTTGCTAAATTATTTATAGTCAGGGCTTCACTATTTAAATTAAAGTGAAACTGTTTGGTATTTAACATACTGTAAATTAACAGAGTGAAACCCTGACTTGCAAATTTATGATTATATCATGTAATTTAAACAAAAGATATTTTTATTAAACTTCATTCTTTTCCAAAGATAGTAAATTTATTAGCATCTACCTCAAGTTCTTTATGACCTCACCCTAACCCTCTCCTAAGAGGAGAGGGAGCTCTCTGTTAAAAAAATGTGCAAAATGATAAAAATGCAAAAAAGGTTACATAACCCAAACTCTAATAAAATTTGTATATTTGTTAGCGGTTATTTTGGACTATACATTTATTAAAGAGAAATGAAAAAGACTTTATTAATATTAATTTATATTTCCTATTCAACAGTTTTTACTTTTGGACAAGATACAATACGACCATATTATGGTGGAAATGAGAATTTAAAAGAGTACCCCCGAACAAATATGAAAGAAGCACCAAAAATTAAAGATGCTTGGTTACCTAATGGACAACAAATAATATATGACGGAAATGGGTACAGAGAATATGGAATGTGGGGAGAAATTAGAAGATATTATTATAGAGATGGAGATTGTGATGGTCTTGTTATATTCTTTGATACTACAAAAACCAAAATACATTCAATTGGTTATTTCTATGGTGATATAAGAGAAGGTCCTTGGATTTCTTTCTATGATAATGGCCAAATATCAAATATTATAACTTATAAAAATGATAAATCAATTTCTGATTATCAGACATTTTATGAAAATGCAGCATTAAAAAGTGTTACAAAATTAGACACAAATGGAAAAGCTAATGGAAAATTTGTTGAATATTATAAAAATGGGAATGAAAAACAAAAAGGTCAATTTGACTTGGTTCTTTGTGATTGTTCAAAACTTGATAGTGTTAATTTTGAATATCAAGAAAGTGTAGGTCATATTGTTCCTAAATCAATTCCTGTTGGAGATTGGACTGAGTATTATCAAAATGGTAGTATTAAAAAGGAAATGCATTATTTACCTAATTGTTATCTGACTATTGAAACAGATACAATTGATGAAAATAGTTGGACAACTTACCTTATTACAAATAATTGTCCTGATGGAAAATGGAAAGAATATGATGAAAATGGGAAAGTAATTAAAACTGTGATTTATAGAAATTGTGAAATGGTTAAAGAAAAATAACAAACCGCTATTGTCCGCACTGCTCTTTCACCAGTCCGTTATATGAATGTAATTTATTCTGAAAATTTAAGTAGTTCTTAGAAGAGAAAATTAAATCATGAAAATATATAATTATTTATTTTATAAAACTTATATTTTAGCAAAACGTTCTGGTAATTTTAACGACACACCTATATTAGGTGGGATTTTGTTTGTAATTCCATGTGTAATGTTTAATATTTTTACAATTATGTTCCTTATAGAAGCTAATGAAATAAAAGTTTTCTATTTTAGTACATTGAATAGAGTTATTTTCGGAATTGTTTTAGTTGCAACAATATTGGCTTATTATTATTATAATGGCAGATATAAAAAAATAATTGAAAAATTTGAGACTCAAAAAAAAGGTAAATTTCAATTACATCCAATAATTGTAATTATTATATACTATGCATTAAGTTTTTGCTTATTATTGTTGTCGGGTTTATATAAAAATCATGATTGGATTTTTGCATAATAAAAATAAGCAATAACTATCTTTGTATATTTGGGTTTTTGACCCCAAACTTGTATTCTAAAAGCAGGTGAGGTCAAAAAATTTAAAAAAACATAAAAGCTGATGAAATTCAACAATTAAAACAATATATTTATTTAGATTTGTATTAATTATTTAAGCTTAAATTAAATGAAGTCAATAACAAATATATTTTCATCAATAACTGCTGCAATGACACTAATAGTTGTCTATATACTTAGTGCAGCGATAGCCACTTTCATAGAAAACGATTTTGGCATTCCAGCCTCATCTTGGTTAGTTTACAAATCAAGTTGGTTCAACACATTACATATTCTTCTAGTAATAATAATGATTAGCGTTATCATTAAATACAAAATGTTTCAGCTAAAAAAACTTGGAGTGTTAGTTTTTCATCTTGGTTTTGTTGTAACAATTATTGGTGCGGGTGTAACCCGTTTTGTTGGATACGAAGGCACAATGCACATTAGAACAAACGAGACTTCAAATAAAATGATAACAAATCCAACTTATATTTTTACAAAAATTACACATGATGATTTACTTTATGTTGGAGAAACACCAGTTAAATTTAACAAACTAAAAGATCCAAGTCATTCTGAAGAATTAGATTTTAAAGGGAAAAAGTTTAAGCTAAAAGTAACCGATTATGTGCCAAATGCAGCAGAAGAAATTGTTGAAGATAAAACAGGGGGAACAATTCTTTTATTTGTGATTTCTAATGGAATGACAAACAACGAGTTTTTCATTAAACAAGGCGAAAGTAAATATTATAATAAACAAAAATTTAGTTTTAACGATGGCAACGACCCAACAGCAATTCATATTCTAAATACTGATACAGGACTTATTGTAAGCTATCCATACTCAATGCATTTTATGAATATGAGAGATACTATTCAAGGCTCTGTAAATGCTAACGAAGCTACAAAATTTATACAAAATCGACTTTACGAATGGAATTTATATAAACTTGTAATAAAAGAAATTTATTCGAATGCCAACACAATTGTTAGCACTCATAAAAATGAAAATCAATTTCCTTTAGACGCAATTTCAATTGAAATTAATGATGAAAATAATTTTAAGCGATTTTATGTTTTCGGGAAACAAGCCAACAAAGGGAAATCTGTTATTTTTAGTTTAGGAGATTATAATTTCGAAGTTTCCTATGGCTCAAAAGAAATTGAGCTTCCTTTTAGCTTAACCCTAAATAAATTTACACTCGACCGTTACCCTGGTTCAATGAGTCCATCATCATACGAAAGTAATGTAACACTTACCGACAAAGAAAATAACTACACACACGAGTATAATATTTTTATGAATAATGTATTGAATTACAGAGGATATCGCTTTTTTCAATCTTCTTATGACCCAGATGAATTTGGAACAATTCTTTCAGTAAATAAAGATACTTGGGGAACATATCTAACCTATTTAGGTTATATTCTTTTAACACTTGGAATGTTTATCACAATATTTAATAAACACAGTCGCTACCGAACACTTGGGCGAAAATTAAAAGAAATGTCGAATAAAAAAGCTGCAATTTTAATTACTGCGATTCTCATCTCGTTTAGCGGATTTGCACAAGAAAACAAGAGCTATTTACCAATAATAAATTACGAACATGCCGATAAATTCGGGCATTTGCAAGTTCAAACTTCGCAAGGAAGAATTGAACCAATAAACACCTTATCAAACGAGCTTTTACGCAAACTTTCGAAGCGTTCTACATACAAAGACTTAAGTTCCGACCAAGTTTTTCTAAGCATGATGATTGCCCCTGCAAAATGGGCAAAAGAACCGCTTATAAAAATTACTCACCCCGAGTTAATTAAAATGTTTAATGCAAAAGATAAGCACATAGCATTAGCAGATGTTTTCGATAAAAACGATAGATATAAGATTCAAGAATTAGTAAAAACTGCCAACGAAAAAAATAATTCTCACCGAAATATGCTCGATAAAGATATTATCAAACTCGACGAAAAGGTTAATATACTTTACAATTGGTTAAATGGAAATTACCTAACAATATATCCAAAACCATTCGACAAAGAAAATAAATGGTATAATCTTAATAATGCAAGTAATGCTTTTTCAGGCGAAGATTCTACTTTTATTTACAATGTATTTCAGTTATATTATTCTGATTTATTGCAGGCTACAAAAACAAATTCTTGGGCAAAAGCCGACTCTTCTTTGTCTTTTATAAATATGTATCAACAAAAAGCGGGTGCCGAGGTTATCTTACCTGAGAAAAAAGTAAATGCAGAAATTCTTTATAACAAAGCAAGTATTTTCCGCCATTTGTTTGAATTCAATTTTATAGTTGGCTTGATATATTTGGTTTTTATGTTTGTTAAAATTCTTTATCCTAAAATCAAAACCAAATATCTCGATTACGGATTTTTTGGAATAATTTCAATTGCATTTATTTTTCATAATCTAGGATTAATCTTACGTTGGTATGTTTCGGGGCATGCTCCGTGGAGTAACGGATACGAGAGTATGATTTACATTGCATGGGCAGCAATGCTTGCAGGATTTATTTATTATAAAAAATCGCAAATCGTGTTGGCTGCAACTACCGTTTTGGCAGGAATGGTACTACTTGTAGCACATCTTAGCTGGATTGACCCGCAAATCACAAATCTTGTTCCAGTGTTAAAATCTTACTGGCTTACAATTCATGTTTCGGTAATTACAGCAAGTTACGGATTTTTGGCACTCGGTGCTTTGCTCGGTTTTCTTAATCTTGCTTTAATGATTTTTAAAACCACTAAAAACAAGAAACATATTGATTTTAACATCAAAAAAATATCTTATATAAATGAGATGTCGCTGACACTTGGGCTTTTCTTGCTAACAATAGGAACTTTTCTTGGCGGAGTTTGGGCAAACGAAAGCTGGGGCAGATATTGGGGTTGGGACCCAAAAGAAACTTGGGCTTTAATTTCAATGTTGGTTTATGCTTTTGTAATTCATATGCGTTTTATTCCAGGTCTGCGCGGATTTTTCGCTTTCAATTTTGCAGCATTAATTAGCATTTCTTCTGTAATAATGACTTATTTCGGAGTAAACTATTACCTTTCGGGATTGCACTCTTACGCTTCGGGCGACCCTGTGCCAATTCCTATGTTTGTGTATTACAGTTTAGCTGTTGTTTTGGTGATTTCGCTTTTTGCTTTTATTAAGGATAAAAAATTAAAAAACTAAGCTCTATGAAATTAATTGCAGATAGCGGTTCAACAAAAACAGAGTGGATTTTACTCGACAAAAAGACCAAAATATTTAATACAATTGGTTTAAATCCTGTTTTTGTAAATGCAGAAACTGTTGCTAAAACAATTCAAAGTTCAGATATTTTTAATTTTAAAGATAAGATAAACGAAGTGCATTTTTTTGGTGCCGGCTGTGCTTCCGACGAAAGAAAAGAAATAATAATATCCGGTTTGTCACAGGTTTTTAATAATGCAAAAATTTCTGTAGAAAGCGATTTGCTTGGAGCAGGAGTTGCAATGTTTGGTAATGATGAAGGAATTATTGCAATTCTTGGAACCGGCTCAAATACAGGATTGTATAAAAACGGTAAAATTATTAAAAACATAAGCTCCCTTGGTTATATTTTAGGTGATGAAGGTAGCGGTGCCGTTATTGGAAAAACTTTTTTGAAAGCTTTTTTAAATAAAGAATTACCAAAAAATATTAAGGAAAATTTTAATAATGAGTTTAATTTAAAACTTGATGATATAATTCAAAAGGTTTATAAAGAAGCATTTCCTAACAGATTTTTAGCTTCGTTTATGCCTTTTATTTTTGCAAATAAATCTAATGATTTTGTGCAAAATCTTTTACTTGATTGTTTTATAGATTTCTTTGAAAAAACAATCCTAAAATACGAGAATTACCAAAATTATAAAATAAAAATTATTGGCTCTGTTGCACATTTTTTTAGCGATGAAATAAAAATTGCTGCAAAAAAATTAAACATTGAAATTACTGATATTGCAAAAAGTCCGAGTGATGGCTTAGTTGATTTTTATAAAACAAAATAGAAATGCCCGAATTTGTTGTAAACAAAAACATAGTAGAAAAAAACATAGATTTTATGCTTGCAAAAGCACAAAAATCAAATATTATTTTTCGTCCGCATTTTAAAACACATCAATCGGCAGAAATTGGTAAACTGTTTTTAAAAAAAGGGATAAAACAAATAACTGTTTCGTCTTTAAAAATGGCAGAGTTCTTTGCTAACGAGGGGTTTTCTGATATTACAATTGCAATTCCTGCAAATTTAAATCAAATAGAAGAGCTTAACTCACTTGCCGAAAAAATTCAATTAAATATTATTCTTGCAAATGCCGAAATTGATACAAATTTGATAGCAAAATTAAGTTCTAAACTTGGTATTTTTATTGAAATAAACTTGGGTTATAATCGTTCGGGAATAAACATAAATAATTTACCTGAAATTGAAGAAATTATAAACAAAATAATTTCTACTAAGCTTAACTTCAAAGGTTTTTTAAGCCATTACGGAAATACTTATTCGGCAAAATCTACCGAAGAAATAATTGAAATTTATAACAGCTCAACAGAAAAGTTTTTAAGTCTAAAACAAAAATACAAAAACCTAAACCCAATTATCTCAATTGGTGATACGCCATCTTGTTCGCTTGTAGAAAACTTTTCAGAAATTGATGAAATTCGCCCGGGCAATTTTGTGTATTACGATTTAATGCAATATGCACTTGGAGTTTGCAAGCTTTCTGATATTTCTGCTAGTGTAAAAGCAACAATTATTGCAAAATATCCCAAAAGAAATGAATTAATTGTTCATGCGGGAGCAGTTCATCTTTCAAAAGAATTTATTGAATTTAATGGTGAGAAAACTTTTGGCAAAATTGTAGAAATAGAAAATAATATCATTACAGATATTATTGAGAATATGAATATTACATCGCTTTCGCAAGAGCATGGAATTATAAAATGTTCTGCCAAACAATTCGAAAAATATAATCTTTACGATGAAATAGATATCTTACCTGTTCATTCTTGCCTAACTGCAAATTTAATGAAGAATTAAGTTTGATTTTTTGAAATAATTATTTAGTTTTGCCGCTTAAAATTACAACCAAAACAATTGGTTGAGAGGGAATTGTACTTTAAAAATCTATAAACATGAAACTATTTTTTACAAATCTATTTTTCATTATTGTTTTTTCTGTTTTTGCACAAGAAGCAAACGATGAATGTGTCAATGCAATTAACCTAACATTACAAAACATTGATAGTCCGACATATACCCAAGGCAACATGGGTAATGCAACAGAATCTACAAGTGCTTGTAGTGGTTCAACTTCAACTGATGTTTGGTTTAAATTCACTGCTAATTCAAAAGGCAATTACATATATTTACCTTCTCAAAGTGGATTAGATTTAGCTTTTGAAATATATGATGATTGTGGAGTAAATAGTATTGTGTGTGTAGATAACAATTCAACTAATGTATCTGAAGCTTATTACAACAATAACTTTGAAATTGGGCAGACATATTATATTAAGGTCTTTTTATATAACCAATCTTTTACAGATGCTCCTTTCGAAATTGCAGTTATGGACATTCCTGCCCCATCAAATAACGAATGTGCGAATGCAATAGATTTAACGTTGCAAACTATTGATAATCCAACATATACAGATTGTAATTTAGGTGGAGCTACAGAATCTACAAGTGCTTGTAGTGGATCAATTTCTACAGATGCATGGTTTAAATTCACTGCTAATTCTAAAGGCAATTACATACATTTAAATCCTCAAAGTGGATTAGATTTGGCTTTTGAAATATTTGATGACTGTGGAGGCAACAGCATATTGTGTGTAAATAACAATTCAACAAGCACTTCTGAAGGATATTACAACAATAACTTTGAAATTGGGCAAACCTATTACATTAAAGCCTTTTTATATAATCAATTACTTAATGATGCTCCAATTGAAATTGCAGTTATGGATGTTCCTGCTCCAATAAATGATGAGTGTGCTAATTCTATTGAGATTCCTGTTCAAGACGAAACAAATACTAATTACATAACTAGTAACATTGGTGGAGCAACAGAATCTTTGGCAGCTTGTACAGGAAACATTGCAACAGATGTTTGGTTTTATTTTACAGCTACATCAGCCGAAGAATATATTTTTATAAGTGCAACTTCATATTTTGACCCTATTTTTGAGTTGTTTGATGGGTGTAGTGGTTCAAGTATTGTTTGTATTGATAATAACTCGGTAAATTACAGCGAGGCTTATTATTCTACAGATTTTATTCAAGGAAATGATTATTATATTCGCGTTTTTGGTTATAACCAAAAAGTATCTGATTTAGAATTTGAAATTACAGTTATTGATTCTAATTTAACAACTAATTTAGAAACCAATTATAATAATAATTTCAGCTTTTATCCAAACCCTGCAACTGATTTTATAAAGATATCTATAAACGATAAGATTAAATCAAGTTCTA
>Ga0256827_10001173_pt1 | contig 16642 bp, 13 predicted proteins | sample CV84metaG_FD_185977 | JGI IMG/M metagenome (GOLD analysis project Ga0256827, IMG submission 185977) | Hydrothermal vent microbial communities from East Pacific Rise, Pacific Ocean - CV84 | ecosystem: Environmental > Aquatic > Marine > Hydrothermal vents | place: Pacific Ocean: East Pacific Rise... | reverse complement strand
CCTGTACCTTTTTGTTTTTTAACTTTACGAGTACTTCCTGAGATTTCTGCTCTTTCTTTAGATTTATGTGTTCCTTGACGTTTGTTAGCCATATATTGCTTCACATCAAGATAAACAGCATGCTCGTTTGGTTCAACACCAAAGATTGAGTCTTGTAAGTCAATCTTTTTTCCTGTGTCTTTACCATCTATGTTATATACTACTGCTTCCATTATTTCTCAACTATTATGTATGAACCTTTTGGACCTGGTACAGAACCTTTTACTAAAAGTAAATTCTTTTCTGCATCTATCTTCATCACTTTAAGGTTTAAAACCTTAACTCTATCGCCACCTGTTCTACCGGCCATTCTCATTCCTTTAAATACTCTTGAAGGATCTGAAGAAGCTCCTAAAGAACCTGGTGCTCTCAAACGGTTATGTTGTCCGTGAGTTGCATCGTTTACGCCTCTAAAGTTGTAGCGTTTCACAACTCCTTGAAAACCTTTTCCTTTTGAAATCCCTGTTACATCTACCCAAGCATCATCTTTAAAGATATCCACAGAAATAGTATCACCTAATTTCCATTCTTCTTTATAATTATTGAATTCTGCTAAAATTCTTTTAGCTGATGTTTTAGCTTTCTTGAAATGTCCAAGAAGTGGTTTATTGGTGTTTTTTTCTTTAGCTTCACCATAACCAATCTGTAGTGCATTATAGCCATCAGTCTCGTCAGTCTTTATCTGTGTAACAACACAGGGACCAAGCTCTAAAACAGTGCATGGAGTATTTTCTCCCTCGGCACTGAAGATGGATGTCATTCCTATCTTTTTTCCTATTAATCCTGGCATATTATTAAATTTATTAAACTTTAATTTCTACTTCTACTCCACTTGGCAATTCTAACTTCATTAAAGCATCAATTGTTTTTGATGTTGAACTATAGATATCCAACAATCTTTTGTGAGATGCTAACATAAATTGCTCACGTGATTTTTTGTTTACGAAAGTTGCTCTTAAAACAGTAAATATTCTTTTGTGTGTAGGAAGTGGAATTGGACCACTAACAATAGCACCAGTTTGTTTAACTGTTTTAACAATCTTTTCGGCTGATTTGTCAACCAAATTATGATCGTAAGATTTTAACTTTATTCTAATTTTCTGATTCATTATTATAATCTTTTATGCTCGTCCTTCAATTATTTCTTTTGCTAAATCACTACTTACTTTGCTATAGTTAGAGAACTCCATTGTAGAAGTTGCTCTACCTGATGTAATAGTACGTAATGCTGTTACGTATCCAAACATTGATGATAAAGGCACTTTAGCTTTTACGACTTTAGCTCCTCCTCTATCGTCCATTCCTTCTATTTGACCTCTTCTTCTATTGAAATCTGCAATAACATCTCCCATATAATCTTCTGGAGTAACAACTTCTACTTTCATTATTGGCTCCATAATTACTGGGTTTGCTTTTTTAGCAGAAGCTTTAAAAGCTTGTCTTGCACAAATTTCAAACGATAATTGATCTGAATCTACTGCATGAAATGAACCGTCAATTAAGGTTACTTTTAAACTATCTATTTCGTAGTTTGCAAGTGGTCCGTTTAACATTGCTTGTGTAAAACCTTTTTCGATTGAAGGGATATATTCTTTAGGAACATTTCCTCCTTTTATTACGTTTACAAATTCAAGACCTGCTTTTCCATCAGTACGTGGTTCAACTTTCACAACGATATCGGCAAATTTACCTCTACCACCAGATTGTTTCTTAAATACTTCTCTGTGATCAACCGCTGTTGTGATTGCTTCTTTGTAATTAACTTGTGGCTGTCCTTGATTACATTCAACTTTAAATTCTCTTTTAAGTCTATCAATAATAATCTCAAGGTGTAATTCGCCCATTCCACTAATAATAGTTTGACCTGAGTCTTCGTCAGTTCTAACTTTAAAAGTTGGATCTTCTTCAGCTAATTTCTGAAGTGCAATACCTAATTTATCTACGTCTTTTTGTGTTATTGGCTCAATTGCTATTCCAATCACAGGATCGGGGAAGCTCATTGATTCTAACACAATTGGATTTTTTTCGTCTGTTAAAGTATCTCCTGTTCTAATCTTTTTAAATCCAACTGCTGCACAAATATCGCCTGCTCCAATTTCTTCTCTTGGATTTTGCTTATTTGCATGCATTTGGTAAAGTCTGGAAATTCTTTCTTTTTTACCTGTACTAACATTTAAAACATGAGACCCTGCTTTTAATACTCCTGAATATACTCTAACAAATGCTAATCGACCAACAAATGGGTCGGTAGCAATTTTAAATGCTAAAGCAGATAATGGTTCTTTGTCGCTTGGTTTTCTTATCTCTATTTCACCTGTTTTTGGATTTTCTCCTTCAACACTTTCTATATCTAAAGGACTTGGCATTAATGCAGCAACTGCATCAAGTAAACGCTGAACTCCTTTATTTTTGAATGCTGAACCACACATAACAGGTATGAATGTTCTATTAATTACTGCTTTTCTAGTAACAGCTAAAAATTCATCTATTGTAATTGAATCTGGATCATCGAAATACCTTTCTAATAATTCGTCATCAGATTCTGCAATTGTTTCTACTAATTTCTCTCTCCATTCATCAACAGTATCAACTAGGTCTTCTGGTACATCAACATAGTCGTACGAAACGCCTGTTTTGTCGTCACCTTTCCAAACAATTGCTCTATTTTCTAATAAATCTACAATACCAATAAAATCATCTTCTGCTCCAATTGGTATTTGTAGTGGAATTGCATTTGCACCTAATCTTTCTTTTATTTGCTCAACAACTCCAAAGAAATCGGCCCCTGTTCTATCCATTTTATTAACGAATGCTATTCTAGGCACATTATAAGTATCGGCTTGTCTCCATACAGTTTCTGATTGTGGTTCTACACCACCAACTGCACAAAAAACAGCAACAGCTCCATCAAGAACACGTAAAGAACGTTCTACTTCTACAGTAAAATCTACGTGACCTGGAGTATCAATTATATTAATCTTATGCTCTATATCTTTATATTTCCAAAAAGTTGTAGTAGCAGCAGATGTAATTGTAATTCCTCTTTCTTGCTCCTGTTCCATCCAATCCATAGTGGCAGCACCATCATGAACTTCCCCAATCTTATGAGTAATACCTGTATAATAAAGAACTCGCTCAGTTACTGTTGTTTTACCAGCATCAATATGAGCCATTATCCCTATATTTCTAGTATATTTTAAATCTTTACTCATTCCTTCTATCTATCTACAGGATTATTAATTAAAATCTAAAATGAGAGAAAGCTTTGTTAGCTTCTGCCATTCTGTGCATATCTTCTTTTTTCTTGAAAGCGCCACCCTCTTCTTTGTAAGCAGCCATAATTTCATCAGCTAATCTTTCGCTCATTTTTTTACCGCTTCTTTTACGAGCAAACATAATAACAAATTTCATTGCCATAGTTAACTTCTTATCAGAACGAACTTCCATTGGTACTTGAAATGTTGCTCCACCAATTCTACGGCTTTTAACCTCAACAGATGGTGTTACATTTTCAAGTGCTTTACGCCAGTAATCTATTGGTGTAACACCTTCTTCTTTATTACGCTTTTCAATAATATCTAAAGCATCATAAAAGATGTTATACGAAATACTTTTTTTACCGTGAAGCATTAAGTTATTTACGAATTGAGTAACCTTTGTATCACCAAATTTTGGATCTGGTAATAATATACGTTTTTTTGGTTTTCCTTTTCTCATCTCTTTTACTTTTTATTTTTTCGGACGTTTTGTTCCATACTTAGATCTACGTTGTGTTCTTCCATCAACGCCAGAAGTATCTAATGCACCTCTTACTACGTGATATCTTACACCTGGTAAATCTTTTACTCTTCCTCCTCTAATCAATACAATAGAGTGTTCTTGTAGGTTATGACCTTCGCCTCCAATATAAGCGTTCACTTCTTTCCCGTTTGTTAATCTAACTCTGGCAACTTTTCTCATTGCTGAATTAGGTTTTTTTGGTGTTGTTGTATAAACACGAACACAAACTCCACGACGCTGAGGACATGAATCTAAAGCTGGAGACTTACTTTTTTCGTTAACCCTCACTCTTCCTTTTCTTACTAATTGCTGTATAGTCGGCATATATTATACTTTATTAAACAATATTTTTCTAATTTGGTCTGCAAAAGTATAGTTATTTTTTTTTTTAAACAACTAATTGTTAGTTTTTTTTCTGATATGTTTTAAATTCTTTGTTTTACTAAGCAAAACGGTCGTTTTAATACACGACTATATTAAAATTAGTTATGAAAGTAAATATTTTTTTTTAAAAAAAAATATCGTATAGTGAAAAACTATGTGGTTTGAGTATATTAAAAAGAAATGCCTAAAATAACAATGTCATCAATTTGTTTATAATCGGCTTTCCATTTTTCAAATTCTTGTTCTATTAAATTCTTTTGTTCTAACATATTATATGTGCTTGTATCTAATAGTAATTGTTTAAATCTTTTTGCTTTATATTTTTTGTTTTCTTCACCTCCCATTTGGTCTTGAAAACCATCGGAATACAAATAAATCTTATCTCCTAGTTCTATTTTGACGCTATTATCTGTAAAGCTTTTTTCTTTTCTATGAATTCCTATTGGCATTCTATCAGCTTTATATTCAATTAGTTCGTTGTTTCTTATTAAAACTAAAGAATTATGAGCTCCTGAATATTGAAGTTCTTTAGTTTTGGTGTTATATGCACAAAGTGCGATATCCATTCCATCTTTTTGTTCTCCTTTTTTTCCTGTTTGATGCAATGCTCTTTTAACTTCGTCTCTCATTAAATTTAAAACTTGCGAAGAGCTTGTAACTGCTTGTTTTCTAATAATATTATCTAAAAAGCTTGCTCCTAGCATACTCATAAATGCACCCGGAACACCATGACCAGTGCAGTCTACTGCTGCAAAAACTATAAAATCATTAATTTTTCGGATATAATAAAAATCGCCGCTTACAATATCTCTTGGTTTAAAAATAACAAAAGAATCTGAAAAGTTATCTTTAAAATAGTTTTCGGTAGGTAAAAGAGCTTTTTGTATTTTGCTAGCATAAATAATACTTTTTGTTATATGGCTATTTTTTAATTCAATTTCTTTTTGACTTTCTCTTAATTGAATATTCATTTTTTTCTTTTTTATAAAAAGACGTAGTAAAAAAATGGCTAAAAGAAGAACTATACTTATTCCTAATATTAATATAAATGTAATTTTCTTTTGTTGAGAAATTATCTTTTTATTTTGTTTAATTTCCATTTCACTTAACTTGGTTTTAATTTGAAGCCCCTCAATTTTATTATTTTTTTCAATTGTTGCAATCTCAAGTTCTTCTACACTGTCTTTGGTTTCTTCTAAATCTGTAATTGTGCTATCAAGTATTGTTTTTGTTTTGGTTAACTGATGTTTTTTTATTTTTAATGTTTTATTTGTGTGATTAAGTTTTTTTATTGTTGCTTCTTTTACTTTTTTCTCGTTAGAGTACTTTTGTTTATACAGCCCCATTTCTTCTTCTACATAGCCATCTTTTAAATCTATATATTTTTTTAAGTAAATATTTGCCGATTTGTATTTAACTATACTTTCGTATGTTTTTACTAAAGCATTATAATTTGTTAAAATTAAATCTTTGTCTTTTTTATCATCTGTATTTTTTAAACTCAACTCAAAATTTTGCTTTGCTTTGCTATACTTACCCATTTTATAGCAGGTAGAACCTAAATTATAATAGGCTTCGGCTATATTAATTGATTTACCGGAGTTTATTCTTAGTTTTAATTCTTTATCGAAATATTTAATTGATCTTGAATAATTTTTTATCCAATAATAATATCTTGCATAACTATTATATGCATATATCTGATAATCAACTTCTTTTTCTTTTATAGATAGTTTTTCTAGTTCTTTAATATAATTTAAACATTTACGAGGATTGTCTTTTATGGTTTTTTCAATTAACCCTTTATAAACATCTAACTGTTTATTTGAATTTGCTTTTGTACTCTGATTTTTTGAGGTGTTCTGTGCTATTACATTATTATTTGTAACAATAAAAAGCACAAGAGTAAAACTAAATGTAAATAATAATTTAAACATATATTTTAATAGTGTAAGTTTATAACAATATATTATACCAATTATACATTAATATTGTTATACTACAAAAATATAAAATTGTTATAGTTTTTTTACCAAATACAGAACATAAATTTTATCCGAAATGGATATATACCTAAACCACATAGCTTTTAAGGTTTTCTACTTTTTCTTTTTTATTTGTTTAATATAATTTAATTGCAAAATTACCGATACTTACAATTTTAAACTCTAAAATAATAAATCTGCATAAATCCCCAAAAAGATAAATGGATTGGGTATAACATAGCAATAGCATTGTGAAATATATTAAAATTCACAACAATTTGTACAATTGTATCTTTTTGTACAATCTTCATTTTTTATGAGCTTGTTAATATCGTAAATTTGTTTTTAGATACAAAAACCATAAAATATGAAAAATTTAATATTTGCCTTATTTTTTCTATTTACTTACCAATTATTTGGTCAAGCACCGCCAAACGATAATCCTTGTGACGCTATAACTTTAACAGTAGATGCATCTTGTAATTATATTACAAATACAACATTAAATAGTACCGCATCAGGAGTAGATAATCCATCTTGTTCATATTCAGGCTTTAATGGAAATGATGTATGGTTTCAAGCAACAGTACCGGCTTCTGGAAATATGTTAATTCAATTAATATCAACAGATATGTATAATATGGGGATAGCAGTTTATACAGGTAACGATTGCAACAATATAAGCTTAAATGACGAAATATTATGCAATATGGCAATGTATATGTCTAATCCACCATATGTTGCTCCAATAAATTCATTAATGGGCTTAGCCGGACAAAATGTATTTATCAGAATTATGCAACCTGATAATTATAATTATGGAGCTTTTGATATCTGTACTTATGAAACATCGGGTTTAGTAGCAGCAGATTCAACCATTTACACACCTCAACAATTAGTTGAAGATGTTCTTGTTACGGGTTGTTTAGAAGCTTTTAATGTAACATATACTGGATCTGATGCAGCAATAGGTTATTATATTGGAGGAAATGAATTAGGTTTTAATAATGATAATGGAATAATTTTAAGTACCGGAAAAGTTACTGATTGTGCAGGACCAAATACAGAAACCAGTATTTCTACTGATTTTTATTTAAGTGGAAGTTCTTTGTTTAATTCATTTACAAACGAAACAACTTTCGATCCGATAATCCTAGAATTCGATTTTATACCATCTTCTGACACATTAAGTTTTAAGTATATTTTTGCTTCAGATGAATATCCCGAATTTGTAAATGATATTTATAATGATGTTTTTGCATTTTTCTTATCAGGACCAAATCCGACAGGAGGAACTTATACTGATGAAAACATCGCATTAATACCTAGAACAAATACTCCTGTTGCAATTAATAGTGTAAATAATGGAAATGTTAGTTCAGGTGTATCAACAGGTCCTTGTGAAAATTGCCAATATTATGTAGATAATTATCAAGGAACAGCATTTGAATACGATGGTTATACAACACCTTTAACGGCTACAGCATTGGTAATACCTTGCCAAACATATCATATTAAATTAGCAGTAACCGATGTTGGTGATGGCATTTATGATGCAGCTGTATTAATTGAAGCTGGTAGTTTTTCTTCTGGTGGTGATATTAATGCAAGTCATCATTCATCTTATGGAACAAACCCAAATATTGTTTACGAAGGTTGCGAAAATTATTGGATTTTTAATAAAGTTGATAGTACTTTATTAGACGATTCTATTTACGTTGATATTCAAGTATCAGGTACAGTTGACATAAATAACGATATTAGCTCTGTACCTTCATCATTTTGGATATTGCCTGGGCAAATGGCTGATACTTTTTATTATGATGTAAATATGGATTATATAACAGAAGGGACAGAGTATTTAATTGTTTCTGTTATAAATGGTTGTCCTTGCAACACATCTTTTAGTAATGATACTATTTGGGTTTATGATAACTTAGAATTAAACCCTGTTATTAGTCCCGACACAACAATTTGTGTTGGAGATTCTGCAACAATAAACATATCCGTTAATCCTGATTTACCTACAGATTTTGTTACATATTCTTGGAGTATATCGGGAACAAATACGTCTATAACAGTATCCCCAACAGATACAACAAGCTATTATGTTACGATAACTCAAACTTGTGCCGAAGATACGGTTTTGTCCTGCACAATTAACCCTGTATATTGTGGTTTTTCTGTTGATATGAATTCTGACACGATTTGCGAAGGCGATTGTAGCAATTTAACCGCTACAATTGCAACGCAAGGTTTAGCTCCATATAGTTATACTTGGAGTAATTCTAATTTATCAGGACCCGGACCCCATAATTTATGCCCTACAACAACTACAATATATTCTGTTACAGTAACCGACGATTCAGGAGATACTGCTTCGGCAAGCGGAATTATATATGTAAATCCTTTACCTGTAGCTTCTGCAGCAAGTAATAGTCCTGTTTGTGATGGTAATATATTAAGTTTTAATGGAGGTTCAGATGGATTAACTTATACTTGGACAGGACCAAACGGATTTTCTAACACAAGTCAAAACCCTTCTTTAACAGCAGATTTATCAATGTCGGGAACATACACTTTAATTGTTAACGACCCTAATAACTGCTACGACACTACCACAACCGATGTTGTTATTAATCCAAATTACTCTTCAACAGAAGATGTAGAAATTTGTTATGGAGAATCCTACACCTTTCACGATGGTGTAACGCATACAAATATCACATCAAACGAAAGTTATAATAGCAATTTAACATCTATTTCGGGTTGCGATAGCATTATTACAACAAATATTTCGATTATACCTATTTTAACATCTACAATAGACACAGCAATGTGCGAAGGCAGTGTGTTTATCTCAAATCAAGGAAACACATACTCATCAACAGGTACTTACATCGAAACTTATACATCTTCATTATCTTGTGATAGTATTGTTACAATCAACATAACAGTTTACCCAAATCCAACACCTGTAATTATCGGAGATTTAGATATTTGTGAAGGAGAACACACCACTTTATCATTAAGTAGTTTGTACAGTTCTTATTCTTGGAGTGATTCTTCTACAACACCATCTATAAGTATTAACACAGCAGACTTATATACTGTTTATGTAACTACAAATTTTGGTTGCACAGGAAATGCATCTGCAAATGTAAACGTATACCCAAATCCAACTCCTACAATAACAGGTATTTTAAATATCTGTTTGGGAGAACAAACTACCTTAAATGCCGGACAAGGATACTCATCATATCATTGGAGTAATGGTACAGGGTATCAAATTATAAACACGGGTAATGCAGGCATATATAGTGTTACCGTAAGCGATGCCAATTCTTGTAAAGGAATAGCAAGTGTAGAATTAAATGTTGATGAAGTAAAGATTGTTGCATCAAGTAATCAAATAATTTGTAATGGGGAAAATGTAATTCTTAATGCAACAATAACATCAGGAATATCGCCATATAACTATTATTGGAGCACTAATGAACATACGCCATCAATTATTGTATCGCCTCATACTCAAACAAGTTACCATATATATATTGTTGATTCTCTGGGTTGTGTAAGTAATACAGAAACAATAGTTATTGATGTGTCAACCGAAGTTATATTACAAACATTTAGCAATAGAGATACTGTATGCCCCGGCGAGGCAGTTATAATAAGTAATTATATTTCTGGAGGAATGTCGCCTTATTCATTATATAATCAATATGGAGATATTATTTCAACAAATACTACTGTTTATCCGAATATGACCGAAACCTACGATTTTACTGTTATAGATGCTTGTAATGCTACTTCAAGCGATAATATTACAATTTACACTTATCCTATACCACCTTTAAGTTTTTCGGCAGATGTTTTAGAGGGTTGCCCACCTTTAACTGTACATTTTAATTTAAATGAATTTGATAATAACAATGAATACATATGGGATTTTGATGATATTAATGAAAATAATCTTTCTTTAGATGTAAATCCAACACATATTTTTACAACAGCAGGTTTTTATGATATTTCTGTTCAAACAACAGATGAACACGGTTGTAAAAATCAGCTTACTTTAGAAAATTTAATACATATATTTCCGAGTCCTAAAGCAAAATTTGATATTTTACCAGATGTTGTAAGCATTGTAGAACCAACATTATATTTTGATAATTATTCTGAAAATGCAACAAATTTTGTTTGGAGTTTTGACGATCAAGACTCTTCATATCTTTATGAGCCAAGTCATACTTACAATAATATAGGCACTTATAATGTAGTATTAATTGCAATAAACGAATATGATTGTCGTGATACGGCTGAGCATCTTGTAAAAGTAGAAGATATTTGTACTTTATATGCTCCTTCGGCTTTTTCACCTGATGGTGATAGAATTAATGATGAGTTTTTTGTTGTAGGAACAGGCATAGATTTAGATAACTTTAGTTTAACAATTTATGATCGTTGGGGAGAAATAATTTGGCAAACAGATGATATTTACGAACACTGGAAAGCCTATGCAAAAGGTGGAGATAAAAAAGCACAAAATGGTAGCTATGTTTGGAAAGTTGTGTATAAAGATTATAAAAATGTTGAGCATACAAAATCAGGGATAATAACAATAATAAACTAATTTTTTCATAGTAGATGAGTACCAATGTTGCCCGACTGATTTTTTTCAGTCGGGTTTTTTGTTGAAAAAGTTTTTTTTATCGTATCTTTGAATAAGTAAGATTCTTATGACTAAAAAAAAAATTTACATATTATTTTTAATATTTATATTTATACAAAATATAACAAGTCAAACAAAAGAGATTGACAGTTTATTGCTGTTATTATCGAAACCAAATATTGACAGCACATTAATATATGTAGATTTAGGCAAACAATATTACAAAACACACGATTACAATAAATCTATTGTATGTTTTTCTAAATCGTTAGATTGGTATAAAAAATGCGATAAAATAGATGATAAAACTACAGACGCTAAAATATTTTTAAACAATGCATTAGGTATTTTATATTTTAGTTATGTAGAAGATTATAACAAATCTTTAAAATATTATACAAACGCATTAGAATTAGTTCAGCAACAAAAAAAAGATTCTTTAAGAATATCTTCGTTGTATAATAATATTGGTATAACATATGCCAGTTTAAATAATACTAATAAAGCATTAGAATTTTTGCTAAAATCAGAAAAATTAGGACGTAACAAGGATAATGCGTTAATTTATAGCAATATTGGAGAACTCTATTTAAAAAAACAAGATTATAATAATGCAATAAAATATTTGAATAAAGCAGCTAAGATAAAAGAACTTGATAAAAAAGCACTTGCAAATACATATAACAGTTTGGCAAAATATTATATTAATTTTGACAGTATAGAAATAGCTAAAAATTATATTAATAAATCTATAAGCATATCTGAAAGAAACACATTAATTACATCGCTTAAAGAGAGTTACTTTTTATATTCAAAAATTTATTCAAAACAAAACAATATTGAATTACTAAAAAAATACAATAATTTATATTTATCGTTAAGCGATTCTATACTCAATAAAAAAAGCTTACAAATACTAAGCGAAACTAAAATAAAATTTGATGCAAAGACAAAAGAAAATGCCTTGTTAAAAACAGAAAAAAAACTGGAACTTGAAAAAATAGCTTCGCAAAAATTTAGAATACAGGTGTTGATAGTAGGTATAGTATTAATTTTTATTTTCTTAATTATCTTTTTTGTTCAATATAGAAAACAAATAATTGCAAATAAGATATTGGTTAAACGTAATATCGAGGTAGTTAAAATAGAAAAAGAAAAAGAATTAGCACAATTAAAAAGCGACGATGAAAACAACAAATATATAAGTTCTAATTTAGAGGATAATCAAAAACAAGATATTGTTAATAAGATACATAACTTAATGGGGAATGAAAAATTATATTTAAATCCAGAGTTTACATTATCAGAATTAGCAAAAAAAATAAATATAAGCAGAACTTATGTTTCGCAAGTAATAAACGAACATTATGAATGCAATTTTAAAACATTTATAAATGATTACAGAATAAAAGAAGCCCGACGTTTATTATCTAATCCTAAAAACAATAATATTACAATTGAAGCAATAGCAAATAAGGTTGGCTTTAAATCTAAAACATCATTTAATAATGCTTTCAAAAAATTTATTGGAATAACACCTTCTTATTTTTTAAAACAACAACAATAATTGGCAAAAAACAAAAAGTTATGTAGGGTCTGCTGAAAAGCTCTGAGGTGTATTAGATTTTTATATTCTGAAATGCAGATGTATATACATACCTCAAATTGAAGAAGATAAAAATATGATATGCCTCAGAGCAAGCATAAAACTATGATTTTAACATTTGTAAATGCAAACTTATAAGTACATATATTTTAAAAAGTTTGCATTTACAATAGCATGTTTTAGTTTAAGTAACTTTATAATAACCTGTTATGCGTTTCTCAGCAGATCCTATGTAGCTTGAGTATCCACAACTAATTTTAAAATTTAGCTTAAATTTTTGTTCATATTTTTGTTAGTAAGTTATTTTAGCAAATAGTTTTTCTATATCAATTACACTCTATATTTATAGTTTAAAATAAAAATAATTTATAATGAAAAACAAAACAATATTATTAATTGCATTTAGCATAGTATTTCTTAGCTCTTGTGTATCTCCACGCCTTTATCAAGACGAAAAAGGCAGACGTGAAAAATGTGAAGAAGAAAACATAAATTTAAAAAAAGAGAATAAAGATTTATCGGAAAAATACAATGAAATAAAAGCTGATTACGATAAATTGAAGAGAGATTTTGATATCTTAGTTAAAGATACTACGGTAACAGGAAAATCTTTAAGAAAAATGACTTGGCAATATGACAAACTTGACAAATTATATAATGAATTAATTAAAAACTACGAAGGCAGAGATAAATTAACAAATGCCGAAAATCAAAAATTGTTAACCGATATTCAAGCTATGCAATTAGATTTGCAACAACGAGAAGATAAATTAAAAGAATTAGGATTAAGTTTAAACGAAAAAGAAAACAAGCTTAATTTAATGTCATCTGAAATAGAACAAAAAAACAAAGATTTAGATAATAAAAGTGCTAGAATACAAGAACTTGAAAGCCTTATCGCTAAAAAAGACAGTGCTACAATGGCTCTTAAAAAATTAATTTCTGATGCCCTTGTTAATTTTGAAGGAAAAGGATTAACTGTTGTTAAGAAAAACGGTAAAGTTTATGTTTCGATGGACGAAAAACTTCTGTTTAAATCTGGTAGCGACAAAGTAAATCCAAAAGGACAAGATGCACTAAAAGAAATTGCAAAAGTTTTAGAAACAACTACAGATGTTAATATTAACGTAGAAGGTCATACCGATGATGTTGGAGAAGCAAATTATAATTGGGATTTAAGTGTTAAAAGAGCAACATCAGTAGTTAAAATTATTACAGCCAGTAGTAAATTAGACCCCAAACGTATAACAGCCTCAGGAAGAGGTGAATTTTTCCCTGTTGAAAAAGGCACAACAAAAGAAGCCAGAGCAAAAAACAGAAGAACAGAAATTATTTTAGAACCAAATTTAGAGAAATTAGAACAATTATTAAATTCGGAAAAAGAATAATATTCCCAATTATTTTAATCAGTATATGAAACTCTGAAAGTTATATGGCATGTGCATACCAAATAGCTTAAAATATAAATGATATAAATTTAAATAGGTTTAATGCCTAAAATCTTAAGAATTGTAAATAGATTTAACTTAGGTGGTCCAACTTTTAATGCGGCTTACCTTACTAAGTATCTGAGTCCAGAATACGAAACATTGCTAATTGGTGGCAAACACACCGATAGCGAAGAAAGTTCTGACCATATATTAAACAACTTAGATGTAAATTTTCTAAAAATTGAGGAAATGAGCCGTGAGGTTTCTCTTCTTAACGATTACAGAGCTTACAAAAAAATCAAACAGATAATTGCCGATTTTAATCCTGATATTGTTCATACCCATGCTTCAAAAGCTGGTTTGCTAGGCAGGTTAGCAGCAAAAAAGATGGGAGTAAAAATTATTGTTCATACTTTTCACGGACATGTTTTTCATTCGTATTTTGGAGCAATAAAAACAAGTATCTTTAAAAATCTTGAAAGATTTCTTGCCATAAAAACAGATAAAATTATTGCTATTAGCAATATCCAAAAACAAGAATTATCAGAAAAACACAAAATTGCACAACCTGAAAAATTTAAAGTAATTCCTCTGGGTTTTGACCTCAATAAATTTAAAGAAAATATTGCTGAAAACAGAACACTATTCAGAAACAATTACCAAGTGAAAGATAATGAAATAGTTATCTCAATAGTTGGACGACTTGTACCTATTAAAAATCATAAGCTTTTTATTGATGCAATAAATCTTCTTACAAAAAAAACCGACAAAAACATTAAAGCATTTATTGTAGGTGGCGGAGAATTATTCGACGAACTAACAAAATATGTTACAATCTTAAAATTACAAAATAACATTATTTTTACCTCGTGGATAAAAGAGACGGAACAAGTTTACGCAGGTAGCGATATTGTTGCATTAACTTCGCTAAACGAAGGAACACCTGTTAGTTTAATAGAAGCACAAGCAGCGGCATTGCCAATTGTATCAACAAATGTTGGAGGAGTTAGCGATATAACTATTAAAAACTCATCAATAATTGTTAATCAAAAAATTGAAGAATTAACAAAAGCGTTTACAGAAATTATTAATAATTTTGAAATTTTTAAACAAAATGCCGAAATAAATCAATCTAAAATAATAGAGAAATTCAGCTATCAAAGATTAATTAACGATTACAAACTTTTTTATGCCCAATTAATAAATGAAAAAAAATTGGTAAAAAAATAATATACAATCAAACCATTTAACAATAGAACAGTTTAACCATTTAACAGTAGAACAGTTTAGCAATAGAACACAGTTTAACAATACAATCTTATTAACTCCAAAAACTTTATAACTTTACTCGCCTTGCTTTTTACTTTGCAAACTATTACGTACTTTTGTAATTGATGAAAAACAAAAAAGAAATAATAAACTCTTTATCTAAACATCTTTTTTGGGATGTTGATAGTAGCAATATTGATTTGAATAAACATAAAAAATTTATCATCAAAAAAGTTTTACAATATGGAACTTTTAATGATTGGAAGATAATTTTAAAGTTTTATGAGAAAGATACTATTATTTCAATAGCAAAGCTTATAAAAGATTTAGACAAAAAAACAATTTCTTTTTTATCAGTTATAAGTGGTATTTCAAAAACAGAATTTTCATGTTACACTACCGAACAATCGATACCAAAACACTGGAACTTTTAAAGAAAATTCAAAAAATAAATATTTTTGAAAAACTTTTATTAGTTGGTGGTACATCATTGGCCTTGCAAATAGGTCATAGAATTTCTGTTGATTTAGATTTTTTTGGAGAACTAAATGCAGATAGACAAGAGATAATCAAGGAATTAAATACATTAGGAAAACTTAAAACTATACATTTCACCAAAAACATAAATATTTTTACTCTAAATGGAATAAAAATTGATATTGTAAACTACCCATATCCATGGCTAAAACCAAAATTAATTATCGATGAAATAAAATTAGCTAATGTTATTGATATTGCTGCAATGAAAATTTCAGCAATTACGGGAAGAGGTAGCATGAAAGATTTCATTGACTTGTATTTTTTATTAAAACAATTTACACTACAAGAAATAATAAATTTTTATGAGCAAAAATATAGTGATGCTTCTGTTTTTATGGCAATAAAAAGTTTAACATATTTTGAGGATGCTGATATTGAAATAATGCCAAAAATGTTTGAAAAAATTAATTGGGAAACTGTAAAATCTGAAATAATTAAACAAGTAAGAAATATTAGTAGTTAATAGTTAACACCTGATAATTAATCTATAATTAACCATTTAACAATAGAACAGTTTAACAATAGAACAATTTAAACTAAACCATATAAGGAATATAAGAGCATATAAGTTTTAGCAATGATACATTACAATTAATAATTTTATTTGTTTTATAATTAAGGGTGAGAGTTCTGAAAATTAGTTCTTCAACAATTGAGGCTTAATAGACAAAAAGGAGGCTACAATCTATAATTTAAGCGTCATTGCGAGGATTCCGATAACTATCGGAAGACGAAGCAATCTTGTTAATATCAAGAGATTAACTTTATTAAGGGCTTTGCCGTTGCCGAACTCGTTCCTCGTTCGCAATGACGACAATATCCTTAACTTAATGACATTGACCGCACGATTGATGGATTATATTTTAATTAGAATCTTGCTTGTACCTAAGTTTTGTTGTATTTTTGTTAAAAATATTTGATTATGAATACTTCT
>Ga0256827_10001172_pt1 | contig 16643 bp, 13 predicted proteins | sample CV84metaG_FD_185977 | JGI IMG/M metagenome (GOLD analysis project Ga0256827, IMG submission 185977) | Hydrothermal vent microbial communities from East Pacific Rise, Pacific Ocean - CV84 | ecosystem: Environmental > Aquatic > Marine > Hydrothermal vents | place: Pacific Ocean: East Pacific Rise... | reverse complement strand
AATTGTTCGGCAAAATCAGCAAGCTGCTTGATAATGTCGGCAATCTGAAAACAACCAGAGAGGCAAAAACTGTGGCTGTTCGTATCTTTCAGTTACTTCGACAGGAACAGCAATCCTCGGAATCTTCTTCGGAAGAGGAAAAAGGGCAAGATCAACAGGATCAAAACAGTCGCTCCGAGTCCAATCAGGACAATGAAACGGATGATTCTGACGATACATCTGAAGAAACCGGATCGCAACAGGAGCTGAATCAAGACGACGACAGTGAGAACAGTCAGCAGGGGAAAAACTCGTCTGAGTCCACCCCGGACGCTAAAAATCTGTCACAAAACAATAAAACCAGTGCTGACATTCTCAATCAGATCCTTAATTCTTCCGCAGATCAAGACTATGGAGATATTGGGGAGATGGTCGGGGCAGAGCTGGAAGCGAAGGCAGAAGAGACAACCCCTGCAACCGCAGAAATGCTCTACCCTGGAGAAAATGGAGGAGACTCTTCAACTTTTGGTTGTCCTCCAGACCTGGGAACTGTCCGGCGTCATACCTCTGCACTTCGATCACGCCTCGGATCTTTGATTCAGGCAGCAAAACTGAAAAGATCATGCGCCGGTCGCTCCGGGCGAAGAATAGATCAACGTGTGTTGTGCCGACTTCCTGTCGGTGACACGCGGATTTTTCGTCGGAGAGAAGAAAGAGCGGCAGTCAATACCGCTGTTATTCTTCTTCTTGATCGTTCCTCGTCGATGACCAACAGAATGTCTCTGGCAGCAGAAGCAACTCTGGCTGTTACAGATGCACTGTATGCCATCCCCGGTGTCAGTGTTTGTTCTGCGGCATTCCCAGGACCACAGGGAGCCGTCATCCCCCTCACTCCATTCGGGATAGCTCCGACCCAAACCCTTAAAAAGTATGGGATCGAGGCTAACGGGGGAACCCCTCTTGCACATGCACTTGGGTGGACGGCTGTTCAATTCGCCATACGTCAGGAACCACGTAAGATATTGGTGGTTGCAACCGATGGCGCGCCCGCAAATCCAGAACGGATCCGTACTTATCTGGAACGCTTAGCAGAACACGGGGTTGAGCAGATGGCCATCGGCATTATGGATGATGGAGCTTGTGGATGCTTTTTCAGAAACCACACAATCATCCAGAACATCGAGGATTTACCCCATGCGATGTTTGACATGCTCAAGCAAACATTAATAAAGAGACAATAGGAGAGACCGCTATGAACCTGAAGCTGGAAGTTTTTAGCAGTGGGCAGAGTTTCGACAATATTCCCGATATTGCGGTGGTTGAAATATCTGAAGATCTGCAAAAAAGAATCATCAAATTATCTCATGCAGCACAAAAACTTGATGTCGATACCATTCGAGAGATGGAAGACTCTCCTTCTTTTCACAACGAAGAGTGTCAGCTTGACTGTCCGATGGACTATGTCAGGTTGAATGTGTCGCAACGATGTTTTTTTTGGAGTGGCAGACCCAAGCATAGCGAAATTGAGGTTGAAACTGAGTTCATCAAAGTTGATGAGCTTTGAGCAACTAAAAAACAATAAATCCAACCCGGACAGGGAGAAGTCACCCCTGTCAGGGGCTTCTCCCTCTATCGGTTTAACAAGGAGATAGAACATGGTAGCAAAAAAAACACGACCAAAAGCTGTCCAGGGGGAAACTCTAGAAATAAACTCTCCCTGTGGAAAAATCTACGTCACGATGAACGATAGCCCGGAAACCGGAGATCTCATGGAGATTTTTGTCAGGTTCGGAAAATCTGGAACTTGCGCTAGCTTGGTTGCTAACGCTCTGACAATCATCACGTCATACGGACTTCGTTCAGGTATGGATGTCACTGAGGCAATCAAGGGTCTGATCGGCCATAGCTGCCACAAAGCTCCAGTACGTGACGGTAATGAAACGATCCTGTCCTGTGTTGACGCTATTGGTAAAGCTATCCGTATTCATGCGGGGCTTGTGCCGGTGGAAGAAGAACAGGAGACTAATGACAATACGGAGGAGAAAGCGACATGAAGAAAGGACTAATTCTGGTTTTTATTGCCCTAGTGCTATCTAGCTGTTCCGCAGCCAGTCTACAGAAGGCTGAACAAAACACCAGAGTGACCGGCATGGTTCCTGGCGGGGGAATTATTTATCTCCCGATCTTGCTGGCATCGACAATTGCTGGAAGCTCAAAAATCACTGAAGCAGACAGACAGGATATAGGGAAACAACTCAGTGAAAAGAGATCTAAAATTCCTGGCTGCATTAAATGGCCTGGACACGTCATCGGACCGGAAAAATTCCCGGTTGATTATGCTTGTCCAGTGGACCCGGATTGGGATGAAATTCAGGCTCAGATCCGGTTTGGCAAAACACAGCAGCAGGATGATATTCACACAACAGCGGCAACAACAAAATAGATTTTGATATTGTGACGGATAGTTGCGGCGGGACTTAACAGTCCCCCGCTCCTGTCTCCTTTCAGGCGAAGTCCAGTAGGGCTTCCTGGATCTCCAGTCTTACACGACGGGGGATGTGGGAAGCCCTACTGGTTTCAACATCACTTCACCTCAACAAAAGGAGAACAGCCATGTCCGTCAAAGTCAAAATCAACAATCGAAATTTTACACTCTCTTGGGACGAGTTTGAGAAACTGGTTTTAAGAAAGACCCTGCGTGCTACGGTGGAAATATTGAGCATGGGGTAATAAAGAAAGGGGGGGCACTGGTGCTGCCCCTTTCTTTACCTATAGCAATATTCAACATGCACGGGAACAAAAATATAGCTGTATTTTCTCACTTCCTAAGAGCCCATACCGCTCCAACTCTACCCTCAAAAGTACCTCCTTTTATCGACTGGAGGCTACCAACAACGCTACATGGTGGCGTGTGGCAAATGACACAAAATCAAGACTCTAGTGTTTTGATATTTATGGAAGTCTTGTCTCTTATGACAAGCAACTGTTTTAATTGTTCACAAAAGTATTTTATTCACATTCATCCCCATAAAGCGATAACTTGATTAGCAGTTACCCATATTGATGTTGCTTTTGAACTTTTTAGAGCGTATTCTAATTTTATTCATATCTTTAGGTAAGAAGGGGATGTGTCAAATTTCATAAGAGTTCTACCCATCAGTTCACCCCTCTTAATTTTGCCTTCAATTGCCAGATTTGTACCGTGGATTAGCGGCGCAAGAAGAGAGAATAATATGTACCAGATAAACAAAGCGACAAACCGCATCCAGCTCTTGAGTGTTAAACGTTTCTCTGACTTAGGGTTCCAAGAAAGAGATCATTCAATTTACAATTATCTTTGAGGATAGGATACTGAGACTCTGACTGACGGGCCCAAAATTATTTACAGGGCAAAATTTATGTAATATCACTAGAGTCTATCCGGGAGAGAATCGTTAACAGCGCAGTAAAAACTATTTTGTTCACTTTGCATTTATTTGACATATTAAGGGCTTATTTTTATGAATTTATTACGATTGTTCTCACTTACAGTTTTGTTATATCTCTGTCTTGTTTTGCCCTGCTTTTCTCTAAATAAAGCTAGTTCTCAACCAGCACAAGATATTATCGAAGAGATCAACTCATTTCATGAACATGGTATGGTTACTTCTTGTATCCAGCTTAATCATAGTATCCATAAAATACCACCTGACTGGTTGTATACCATTACACCACGTCCTGAATCTTTACGTGAATTTAATCAAAAAGGAGCTTTTTGTTTAGGAGGGCTTGAGCCAGACACCAGCTATTCGGTTACTTTTAAAAGAGGTATTCAGTTGGTGGGTGGAGATGTGACTGTTACTACCCTGCATACTAAGATCAGGCTTGATAGCCTATCACCATCCATTATCCTTAAAAGTCCAGGGCATATTCTTTCTAGAGGTTCAGCTAGGGGTGTAGAATTGCTCTCAACAAATGTCGACAAGATCGATCTTGAACTGGTGAGAGTTCCGGAAAGATCTCTTAATAAGGTACTTAGGAACATACGTGACAATGAACATTCTTTTAAAGAGTGGAATTTCAGGAGTTTTTTATCAAATACTGCTGCTTTAGTTTGGAAAGGCTCCATTGTTGTTGATTCTGTTCGCAATGAATCATCGTCAAATATAATACCAATTGAGCATATACTTGAACAGCAGGGCGAAGGGGCTTTTGCTTTATTTGCGGCCGTTCCGGGTGATAAAAAAGCGATGATGCCGTCGCAAAAAGCAGGTGACTGGAATGGAGACATGCACGCCAATGTTCAATGGCTAGTTCTTACCGATCTTGGTAGTAGTGTCATTAAATTTGATGACGGGTTGCTTGTTTCTGTTCGCAGTCTTTCTGACGCGGATACTGTTGCTGGAGCCTCAGTACAGCTAGTTACACTTAATAACGATATCGTTTTTGAAGGAACTACCGGTGAAGATGGCTCTCTCATGGTTCCTAAGCCCGCTGTTAGTGGAAAACGCGCCAACGCGCCATCTCACTTGATTGTCAGGTATAAAGGAGATTTTTCTTGGGTTGAGCTGCAGGATTCGGCTCTTGATCTTTCCCGTTTGGATATCGGCGGGAGAAAACCTCCGAAAAAGATAGATGCTTTTCTTTATACCGATCGTGGGGTTTACCGTCCAGGGGAAACCGTTTACCTGTCAGGTCTGATTAGAGATATTGTGGGCAAGCGAACCTTCACAGACCCATTGGATATTCTGGTTTATCGACCGAATGGAAGCTTGTATCTGAGAAAGGAAGTAAAACTTTCACACCTTGATGCTCTTAGCCAGAGGATTGAACTACCGGTTGAAGCTCCCCGAGGTGGATGGAGATTTGTTTTAACGGAAAAGAATAATCATGCCAGCGAGTTGGGCTCTATAGGAATCGATGTCCAGGATTTCATTCCAGAGAAGCTTAAAGTTCAGCTAACGAGTGACCCCACTCCTGTCTCAGTCGATCACATGATTACAGCAAAAATCCAGGCAGATTTTTTATTTGGAGCGCCGGCTAGCAAGCTCGGTGTTGAGGCAGAAGGGCGTGTACGTCCAATGAGTGTTGCAGATTTTGCCTCAATGAAACTCTCAGATTATAGTTTCGGTGATGAGCTTAGCGATTTAAAAACACAATATTTGAATACAAAAAGCCCCAATACCGATATTACAGGTAGCAGTATTCTTCAGTTTGGTAAATGGTTGCCAAAATTTCCAGTTTTAGTAGGCTATGGTAAAGCTACGCAGCCTATGATTGCGGAACTTAAAGTTGGTGTTCAGGAGCCTGGAGGGCGAACAACTAAAGCTCAGATAAAAAGGCAACTTTCATCAGGTGACGATATGATTGCCGTCAAGCTGCCAACTGGTGGTCGGATCAATAGAAACACAGGGGCTGTAATTGATATTCGGCGTTTTGATGAAAAAATAAAGTCAAAAGAGCTTGGAAATCTCAAATGGGTTCTGCAGCGAATGAGATGGTCCTGGCATTATGATCGCAATAATAATCATTGGCGTTCACACTATGAATTGGTTGAAAATGACGTTCAGAGCGGGCTAGTTACTACCAGTCATGGAGGCGCTGGAACCATCACATTGGCTCCTCTTGGTTGGGGCCGGTATATGCTCACGGTTTATGATGACCATCAAAAAATATACACTCGCCACTCGTTTTATTCAGGGTGGAGCAATAATGCACAAACTGATACCCCAGATTTTCTGGAGATCATAGCAAATAAGAATTCTTTTAAGCTCTCAGATGACGTGGAAGTTGGTTTAGAATCGCCCTTCTCTGGTCAAGCAACCGTTACGGTCTGGGCCAATGGCTTGAAGTATCACCGTAACATTACTGTTACAAAAGGTAGTAATCACTTTATTCTAAAACCACAGCCTGATTGGTTTCCTGGTGTATATATTGTGGTTAGTGCTTTCAGACCGCTTCATCGTAATGATGGTAGTAATCCCCTAAGTTCTCAGAATTATCTTCCAATCAGAGCGATGGGGGTCTTGTATCTGGCAGCAGATACGAACCGTTCCCTCAAAGTGTCATTGGCTGACATGCCAATACTTCAATCACGCCAGACTAAAACACTCTCCATCTCTGTTCCGGCACTTGCTGGGAAGAAGGGCTATGCTGTCGTTCAGGCTGTTGATGAAGGAATTTTACAACTGACACATTTTGAAACCCCCCGCCCTGAGAAATACTTCTTCGCCAAGCGGGCATTGGAATCTCTCTATTATGATGACTATAACAAGCTTTTGCATGCAGATGGTGCTGTTGGGCAGATTCAGCCTGGAGGTGACGCTTCTGCGGTAGCAGAGTCTTCTGCGAGTGTTGGTGGATCCGCTCTGCCGGTTGTTCCGACTAAGTCAGTAGTCTTGTATTCTGGTGATGTAGAACTTGATTCTGAGGGTAATGTCTTGGTTCCTCTTGATATCCCAGATTTCAACGGAACTCTCAGGGTTATGACAAGTGTATGGGGACAAGATTCATTTGGTTCTGCAGATGCTTATTGGGTTGTCCGTGATCCGTTCGTTGCTGAAGCCATATTGCCACGTTATCTTTCCCCAGGAGATGATACAACTGCAACACTAATGTTTGCTAATACCACTGATACAACTGTAAATGCAGTAATTAGCCTACACCTTGATGGTGCCCTTGATGCAACACAGGACAGCTACAATGTTACACTTGAAGCAGGACAACGACGTCAGTTTCCCTATTCAATCTCAGCCAACCAAAGCGGAATAGGTTCTCTTCACTTATCTGTTACTACTGATTCGGGTTTTTCAGTTAAACGTTCTTACAAGTTATATTCGAGATATCCCGGCCGTGGTCAATTAGTTCAGTCCTCTGTTGTCTCTCTAGTGCCACATGGTAAACATCAAATAACTTTGGATTTTGCTGATGAATTTACTAAAACCGGAAGATCAGGATACGTTCAGGTTGGTACGAACGGCCTTTTGAATGCCGGTGTGGCACTGCGCAAATTGTTGTCATACCCATGGACATGTTCTGAGCAAACAGTTAGTAAAGCATGGCCTGTTTTACTTGCATATAGTATTGATCCTGAGTTTGTTGAAAAAACTGGTAGTGGGACTTTGGATAATGGAATAACAGTGAAGGATTGGCTCAGAACTAATCTTGATCGCATTCTCAGCCGCCAAAGTAGTAGCGGAGCAATTGGGTTGTGGCGTGAAGGTGATGGCCTCGTCGGTCCATTTTTGTCGACTTCCTTAGTGGGCTTCCTCGCTGCTGCAGAATCTGCAGGTTTTACATTACCGCCAAATGCTTTGCAGTCAGCCTATAAATGGTCATATGGTTTGATCAATGACAACAGGGGGCTTAATGATGCTGGGAAAATTGAAATACTCTCCAGCCTGGTGCGAGGGATTTCGAAAACTCATCATCCTCGAGCACTGCGTCTTGCACGAACTTTGGCTGAGAATCTCGATCAATCTGATTTTATCACCATGGCGAATGTTGCTATTGCTCTTTATCGAATGGGTGACCGAGAAAGGTTTGGGAGCATCACGTCAAAAATATTACAACGATCTAAGCAGGATTGGGATAATAGTATTAAACCTACGCGAAGTTACTATCGGAGCAAAATAGCTATTATGGCTGAAACGGTAGAAGCAATGCATCAAATAGGTATGAGTAGCTCTGCGGTACAGTTAGAAAAGGATTTAGTATCAAAAATTAAACCTTACTACTCTGTCCATGAAGCAGGTAAAATTTTACGTGCTGCGGTCAGTCGAACTCAACAGAATTCTGTTGTGGTGCGTTTTAATGGTAAGACATATAAATCGATATTAGGTAGCGTGACAATTCCTCTCCCCGAGGAGCTCCTTTCTGGAAAGCGGAATTCTCAGGAACTTGAATCTCTTTCAGGGCAACCTATCGATATACAAACTAACATGTTTGTATTGCCTAAAATTAGTGCGTCATTTGAATCAATAGTGTCTGGATTGGTTATTGATAAACAGTATTTTGATTTAGAGGGTAATAAAATAGCTGCCGATTGGAAAATTGCACATGTGAATGATCGCTATATTGTCGTGACGAGTGTGTTTAAAAATCAACAAACTGGCCGAATGCAGGTATTGATTAAGGATCCTGTTCCTGCTGGGTTTGAAATTGAAACAGTGCTGACCCATAAAATGGCAAAGAGGGATTTCCCCTGGATAGAGGATCTAACTCGTGTAGATGTGCAGGAGGCTCACGATGATGCGTTTTTTGCAGCTCATATGATCAGGTGGGGAAGATATGCTAACAAATGGGAAAAGATAGTTGTTGCCTATATTCTCCGAGCTACTACTCCCGGTCACTATTTGCCAGCGTCAGCTGTTGCTGAAAACATGTACAACACTGAAGTATATGGGGTTAGTTCTGCCAGGTCGCTTGAGGTTGTATCTGAATAGATCGTAATGCTGATAAATAAGGCTATATTTAAGAGGACCATTATCTTTTTGGTGGTCGTTCTGATTTTGCTGATAAGCAGCATATTGGTGACCTATTGCAGCTTATCCACTATTGATCTCGGGCGTTTTGAGCAGCGTTCGCCGGAGGTTACAGATCGGCATGGGAAACTCTTACATGTGCTTTTATCGGCAGATCATTCTTACCGATTGCAGACACGTCCTAAAGATGTAGATCCAAAATATATCGAGTCGTTAATTGATATTGAAGATCGCTACTTCTACCAACATTTTGGGGTTAACCCCTTATCTTTGATACGGGCAGGTATTCAGTGGTTTACTCACGGGAAAATTATCTCAGGTGGGTCAACTATCACTATGCAGGTAGCACGACTTCTGAACCCAAAGCCAAGGACATTAAAAAATAAGTGGTTCGAAATTGTCAGAGCATTAGAGTTAGAATGTCATTATACAAAAGATGAGATTCTTACCATGTATATGACTATGTTGCCAATGGGAGGGAACCTTGAAAGTATACGAGTAGCTAGCCTCAGATATTGGGGACGTGAACCATCTTATCTCTCACTGGCTGAAATTTCTCTCCTATTATCTGTGCCACAGAATCCTGAGATCCGGCGCCCGGATTTACATCCAGAATCCTGCTTGCGGGCAACCCAACGAGTTGCCCGCCGGTTGATAAATGATTCGATTTTTCCGAAATCTGATATTGATGAAACCGATCAGTTGCCCTTCACGCACTTACATTTAATGCCTCGACAAGTCTGGCATCTTGCAAGGCGCTTGATAGTAGATTCTATTTCCAAAGAAAATAGTGTACAGACTACAATTGATCAAAGGCTTCAGAATGTCGTTACTGAGCGGGCTAGGCAATTCAATCGGCAACTCTTGAAAGGGCAGAATATAGCGGCTCTTATTGTTGATGCTACCCGGGGTGATGTCCTTGCATATTTTGGAAGTCTTGGCCTTGACTCCCCTGCTGGTTACATGGATTTAACACGAGTAGTCCGATCCCCTGGTTCTACACTTAAACCCTTTATTTATGGGATGGCTTTCGATGATATGCTCATTACGGATCAAACGGTTCTCATCGATAGACCGCGAAACTTTGGGAATTACGTCCCAAAGAATTTTGATCATGAGTTCCGAGGTCCAATCCGCGCTGGAACCGCTCTTCAGCAGTCACTAAATATACCTGCGGTTGAAGTGATGTCTATGCTTGGCCCGGATACTTTTGAAAAAGCTTGGGAGTATGCGGGTTTAAGGCTAGTACTGCCAACTGGTGCAAATGTCAATCTTGGTGTTGCCCTTGGAGCCGCTGGAGTTCGTCTTTGGGATCTGGTTACAGCCTATACTTCCTTGGCTAATAATGGTCGTGTCCAACCATTGAAAACTATCCTGAAACAGCCTCAGCAACAATCACGGCTTCTATTAACCTCAGCTTCGGCTCACCTTTTGACTCAAATTCTTGCATCAGCTTCAGCAATCGAAGGTCGAACGGAACGGGAAAGAACAAACCAAACATTAGCCGCATTTAAAACTGGAACGAGCTATGGTTTTAGAGATACATGGGCCGTTGGTGTAAAAGGTCGTTATGTAGTCGGAATCTGGGTAGGTCGACCGGATGCTGTGCCTGTAGTTGGTAATACGGGACGAAAAATTGCCCTTAAACTTGCCACGGATATAGCTGATAACCTTCATGTAGATAAAGATATATCACTTTGGAATCCGCAGCCGATACTTGCCAGTGATCTACACATGGTCCCTTTTGAGATTGTTTCACCCAAAGACGGGGTTCAACTTGTGCTACAGGAAAGGGTTGGTTTGCATCGTCAGCTAAAAGTTGAGTATTCAGGAAATCACGAAGGTGTGACTCTGAAGCTTAACGATGACGTTGTCTCTATTTCAGAATCTCCAGATATCTTACTTAACATACCGCATAATGGTTTCTACGAACTTGAAGCCATAAGCCCTAGGGGTCGTATCCAAACGATCAATTTTGGGGTATTTTCCAGCGATGCAGACTGAATTTGAAGAATATTTAGCCCATGAGGAGAAGCCAAATCGTAAAAATGAATCCTCTTCCAGAACAGTAAAAACATTATCTGGCAGTTTCGAGTTGGAAACTCCACGGGATCGTGCCAATATTTTTGAGCCACAACTGGTCAAAAAACATCAAACTCAATTAACCGATGAGCTTGAAAGAAAAATTATTGCTCTGTTTGCTCTCGGAACCAGTTATCTGGATATTCTCCACCATATTTCTGAACACCCTCCACCCGTAACATTTGATGTCATAGTGGAGCGGAGTGGATAACAGATAAGTGCAAATAAGCACTCACATAGCTCAGTGCCGACTTCTATTTCCCTCAAACATACCCCCCTGAACTGCATGATCCAGAGCATCTTTTTTCTCAAATGAATCCTTGAAGACTTGTGGTTTACATTTTGCACAGATATATACCTCGCCGCAATTTGACAATTTAAAGTGCCACACAGGCTTGGCACGTTCCCGGCAGCAAGAGCATGTTTTTAAGTCATTAACTTTTACCCCCCATTTATCTTCCAAATAAATAAGCTTAGGGCCTCCTGTCCGTGCCTTTTTAGTGGGAGTGGTTTTATCAATAACCTGTGGAGTTTTTTTGGTATTTTTTTTGGATCTATCTGGCTCAACCATAATTACTATGCCTCTACTGGGTTTCTTTTCCCTTTGGTTCAGTTTCTTGTTTGTTTGCGAATGCCTCCGTAGGTAATGATCTTTATATTTATCTTCTCTGACCTTTACTCCACACTTTTCGCAAATCAAAAAACCGAGTTTTTGCAATATTTCTTTGTTGGTTTCAACTGAAATATCTAGCAGGGGTTGCCTGAGTGGAGTTGATGAGTGAGAGAGCGGATTGCTCCTTTTAATTGTATTCTTAGTTGGGCGGCTTACTGTAATTTTTTTCTGAGATTCCCTTAGCCTGTTTTTCTTTTGAAATGCCTCTAATTTGTCGGGGTGTACCTTCTTTACATGTTTATGTAAGTCATGGGCCTTTGATATGCAATAAGGGCATTGGTTTAATATTTTTTTAGATTTTCCTGCCTTATTTAAAGATATGGAATCGCTATCTGCCAAAGATGGGAGTTGTCCTGGATGAAAAACCCTTATATGTTTCTTGAGACTTTTGGTTTGTACTGAACGAAAAGGTTCCTTATCGGGGACTTTTGAAGCAGGTTTCTGTATCGGGTGGCTGGCGGAGACGCTCTTGCTAGAGATTATAGCTCTACGATTTTTTCTTTTGCTATGCTTAGTGGGTTCCTCTAAAATAGAATCAATATTGTGTTGAGGCTCGATTATCTTTTGTCTCTTTTTTGTTCCTGACTTCTTGACCTTTAGTTTAGGCAGCCTAATCTTTTCTTTATCGCTAGGGCGCACCATCCCAAAACCATTACATATGACACAGTGCGGATTCCTGCCACAACAACTACATTCGACTAAATCCGCCATACTTTTCCCTTCTAGTTCAAAACAAAGTTAAACCAAACCATGATGTGGTTAGGTAATCCTCCCATTTTTAGCAATCGCCAAAGTAGAAATTACGCTGCAACATGGTCAGACCCACCATCATGCGGGTTGGAATTTAAGGTCGACCTTCTGTTGAAAAGAGCTATGTAATCTTTACGTGAAGCCCCACCAAGTTGTCCCCAACACAGGGTTGGTTCTTGATGTCATCTACTCGGTGAGTTCTCATTATTAATTATCTTATGGTTGGACAATTTTTTTGTAATCCTTTTTTAAAAAATTAACCATACTTAACAGTATGTGCTTTGAGTGACTTTGTAAAGTTCAATATTCTGTTAGTCGAAATAGTGTTTTTTTACACAAACGGCAATTCATCCCACCTTGTTGTATATGCCGGTGACAGATGCGATTGCTTCATGAACCAGTCTTTCTTTGGTCGCTGGCCTCCAAACCAAATCTGTCCCTGACCACTGTGGTTGATAGTGTCGATAGCATGCATCAGTTTGTCACGGTTTGAATCATCAGCTTGGGAATGAAATAGGTCAAACTGAAGTTGGTCAGGCGAGCAAAAATCACCCAGCATCACACCAGCTTTGGCATAGCGATAGCCATCTCTCCAGATCGAATCAAACAGCTTGGAAGTCAGAGCAAGTATGTCACGGGTATCAGAGCTAGATTGAATCAGTTTCCCGGTTGCTGAGTTGCTGTAATAGGGATCGGTCTTGATATGGGGGCTGGTACGGATAAAAACATTAACCGTTTTGGCAAGCAGGTCTTCTCCCCTTAATTTTTCAGCAGCTCTTGCCGCAAATTCGCAAATGGTTTCACGGAGCATTGAGCTATCAGTGATCTTCTTTTCAAAGGATCTGGAACAGACTATCTGCTGCCGTGGGGCAGGGGAATCATCAAGCTCAATACAGGATTCCCCATTCAATTCTCTGACAGTGCGATCCATAACGATTGAATAGTGTTGCTTGATCTGATGAGCGTTGATTTGAGCCAGTTTTAGTGCGGTAGTGATCCCCTTTGCCTCTAGGCTCTTGGTGTGTTTTCGGCCAACACCCCAGACTTCAGAGACAGGAGTGATAGCAAGGAGCCTCTTCTGTCGTTCTGGATCTGATAGATCAACAACTCCCTGGGTCGCTCTATATTTCTTAGCGGCATAGTTGGCTAGTTTTGCCAGAGTTTTAGTTGGAGCAATGCCAACGCAGACAGGGACACCGACATGCTGGTAAACAGTTGCTCTGATCTTTTGGGCATATTCCTGCTTGTTTTTAAATCCAGAGAGGTCAAGAAAGGCTTCATCAATGGAGTAAACCTCCAGATTAGGTGCGAACTCTTCCAGTGTCTGCATCACCCGAGCTGAGATATCCCCATAAAGGGTGTAGTTGGAGGAGAAAACATGAACCTTATGTCGTTTGATCTGGTCGATGACCTGAAAGAGAGGTGTTGCCATCTTGATCCCTAGATCTTTAACCTCCTGAGACCGGGCAACAATACAACCATCATTATTGGAGAGAACAACAACAGGAACATTCTTGAGCTCTGGTCGGAACAGTCGCTCACAACTGCAATAGAAGTTATTGCAATCGACCAGAGCAAAGGTGTGCTTCATGACTTTCTTAAGCTATGAATGGATGTCGTGACCACCCCGAAAATTTCCAAGTCAGAACCTTCCGGGATATCCAACGGATCATGATTCTTATTCATCGGAACCAGCCTGACACTGGGTGTTGTCTCGAGCTTCTTAACGGTCAACTCCCCATCAAATTCTGCAATAACAATATCGCCGTGCTGCGCCGTAAGAGAACGATCCACGACCAGAACATCACCGGGAAAGATCCCTGCATCAACCATTGAGTCTCCCTGTGCTCTGACGAAATAGGTAGCCGCAGGCTTCTTGATACAAAGTTCATTCAGATCAAGTTTCCGTTCACAGTAATCAGATGCCGGACTGGGGAATCCTGCGGGAACGTTATCAAGAAATAAAGGGATATCGAGTTGAGTAAATTCACTACTTTTGCCGATTTTTGTGACTTTCATTTTGCCTTTACCTTTATTGATGATTTGCTGACTTATCAAATTATGCGGAGACATAATGACAGGAAAAGTCACTGACTGAATAGTAGAATCGACTGCCTCCCCAAAAAACAAAAAAGAGAAGAAGGCTATCATCATCGACGATTGAAAATAATATGAGAACAAATTTATCGAGTAGCTGAGGAGGAGCAACTTTCTTCAGCTACTCGATGGCATTCAGTGTGGAATTTACGCGCATCCCGAAGAAATAGAACCTACTCACCATATTTAAGTTTTATTGTTTCATCACACTATTTTCTATTTATGGCGTATTGACAATATTTTATATTTATGGCCTAATGCTCATATAAAATTCATGAGGCGAGAAAACCATGCAAAAGAAAATAATTTCTCCTGAATCTCTTGGCTTCGCTCTCAGGGAAGAGAGGAAGAAAAAAGGGCTGAATCAAACGGAACTGGGAAGGCCCGTCGGTATCGACCAGACCACTGTTTCCAAAGTTGAACAAGGAAAGCCGGGCACCCGACTTGATACCTTGTTTCGCCTACTTTCCACTCTTGATCTGGAGTTGATACTGCAACCCAAAAGTGTGTCATCCAGCACAACCGACAAAGAGGATTGGTAGGTGGGACGACAAAAACGTTCAGCAGCATTGTTTGTATCGATGAATGGTGAGTCGGTCGGCACCCTGAAACGCTCTTCAACCGGCAATCTAGAGTTCTCATATTGCAGAACATGGCTGGAAGCCGAAAAAAGTCGCCCCATCTCTCTGTCTCTTCCTTTGGGAAGAACGGTCTTTGCGGGAGACCGTGTTGAAAATTTCTTCGACAATCTTCTTCCAGACAGTCAGCCGATTCGTAACCGGATACAAACACGCTTCGGGGCCGCAACCAACAGAGCCTTCGACCTGCTTTGGCATGTCGGAAGGGATTGTGTTGGAGCACTACAACTGACACCAGGAGAAGAGATAGCCGACGTCAGGATGATTTCATCCCGTCCTCTCACGGATGAGGAAATTTCTGACAATCTGCGTAACTACCTGACTAGACCGCTGGGCATGCGAGCTGATGATGATTTTCGGATTTCCATTGCCGGAGCGCAGGAAAAAACCGCTCTACTCAAACGCGACAATCAGTGGCATCTTCCACAAGGGACTACCCCAACCAGCCACATTTTCAAACTCCCCATCGGACAGATTGAACATAGTGGCCTCGATCTATCCGACAGCGTTGAAAACGAATGGCTCTGCCATCTCATTTTGAAAGCGTATGGATTGCCCATCGCCCATACCGAGATCGGTGTTTTCGATGACATAACGACTTTGATCGTAGAAAGGTTTGATCGCCGCTGGGCGCAGGACGGCACCTGGTTGATGCGCTTGCCACAAGAAGACATGTGTCAGGCCCTCAATGTGTCCCCGGCACTTAAATATGAAAGTGATGGTGGGCCGGGAATCGCTCCGATCATGGATTTGTTGCTCGCTTCAGTGAAGAGTGGATTTGACCGGCGCACCTTCATGATGTTGAACCTTCTGTATTGGCTGTTGTTTGCAATCGACGGGCATGCAAAAAACTTCAGTATTTTCCTATTGCAAGGCGGAGATTTCAAACTCACACCAGCCTATGATGTCATGTCAGCCCATCCGATGATCGCTCGGGGGCAACTTGATGTGCATAAATTGAAAATAGCCATGGCAATGAGCAGTAAGAATAAACATTATAGCGTCCTGCCCATTCTCCACAGACACTGGCTAGCGACCGCCAAGAAATGCAGATACTCTGTTGACGAAATGGATCATGTCATCAACAGTACATTGGAGCGCATTGATCATGTCATCAGCCAGGTCGCCGGACAATTGCCGGCAAGTTTTCCCGATTCGGTTGCCGGGCCAATTTTGAACGGCATGAAAGAAAACCGGGACAGAATGATGCGCTCTATGGATTGAGTTACACGGGAAGAGGTTATGGCGTAAGGCGGTAGTCGCTGCCGCCTTGACGGGTTTTCCTCTTGGTGTTGATAATAGCTATTGCCGGTTGTGAAGTTGAGTTACCGAAAAACCCCCCAAGGTGAATTTACCTTGGGGGGTTTTGTTTTAAGGGGTCGTTGCGGGGGAATGTCGCTAGAGAGTGTGGAGAAGAACGGTAACGGAGACCCATTTTAGCACTTTGCTGGGATGTTCTTTTGTTGCTCAAACAACCATCCCAACAAAGAGGAGACTTCTTCTCGTAGTAGGGTGGCTCCTTTTAACCGGGGAAACCCTCGAAGAGAGAATATACCCTTTTCACTAAAAAACCTTCCCCCCTCCACCATATATAGAGAAAGGAGGTGTTATGGCCAAGGTCTTAAGGAAAACGTATCTCGAAGCAGAATCTCCTCGTTATGCCTGGTATCAAATTACCATGATCCAACTTGTTGAAGGATTTGTTATTGAAAAGAAGTCCGGTTGCCAAGGTCGGAAGCCCCATACTGATACATGGTTCAGATGGGAATCATTCGCTGCAACAGAAACCTATGACAAAATTTTGAGAAGGAAGACAAAACCAGGGCGGAAAAGAGTATATCGACAAGTTCAACAGCCAGATCAACTTGAACTTTTTATGGGGGAGCCAAGATGACAAATAATGATATTGCTCAAAAATGGGTACAAGGCTTGTCGGTCATTAAACACCACATTGAAATTGCT
>Ga0256827_10001171_pt1 | contig 16645 bp, 12 predicted proteins | sample CV84metaG_FD_185977 | JGI IMG/M metagenome (GOLD analysis project Ga0256827, IMG submission 185977) | Hydrothermal vent microbial communities from East Pacific Rise, Pacific Ocean - CV84 | ecosystem: Environmental > Aquatic > Marine > Hydrothermal vents | place: Pacific Ocean: East Pacific Rise... | reverse complement strand
ATAAAACTATGATTTTAACATTTGTAAATGCAAACTTATAAGCACATATGTTTTAAAAAGTTTGCACTTACAATAGCGTATTTTAGGTTAAGTGGTTTTGTGACAATTTGTTATGCGTTTCTCAGTAGACCCTTTTTAGGGTTTAAAGTTTTAAGCATAGCTTGTTACGGTTACTATTTTAAACAAATAAAAATGGAAAAGTAGAAAAAATTAAAAAGCTGTTTGGTTTGAGTATATATGTTATTTGTAATAATTAAAAAATCTATAAACTAAATCTTGCAGTAGGAACAACATCTTGCCCTACAAAGTCTTTATCTAAATATTTGAAGTAGCCAACAATTGCAATCATTGCTGCATTATCGGTAGTAAAACCAAAAGATGGGATAAATAGGTTTAGTTTATGCTTTTTAGCCATTAATGTCATTTGTTTTTGTAGCTCCGAGTTTGCTGAAACGCCACCAGCAACAGCAATTTCTTTTATTCCTGTTTGTTTAACCGCTTTATATAGTTTGTCTAAAAGTATTTCAATTATTGTACGTTGTATTGATGCTGCTAAATCATTTAAGTTTTCTTCGATAAATTTATTATTTTCTTTCATTCTATCGCGTAAAAAATACAAGAATGAAGTTTTTAATCCGCTAAAACTATAATCTAATTCCTTAATCCTTGGTTTATTAAATTCAAATGCAAATTCGTTTCCTTCTTTTGCTAGCTTGTCAATAACAGGTCCTCCAGGGTAGGGTAGGCTCATGGTTTTTGCACATTTATCGAAAGCTTCTCCTGCAGCATCGTCAATAGTTTTACCTATAACTTCCATTTTCGATGGGCTTTTTACAACAATTATTTCGGTATGTCCACCCGAAACTAAAAGGCATAAAAATGGAAATTTTGGTTGATTTGTATCGCCTTCGTGTTCTTTTACAAAATGAGCTAATACATGACCTTGTAAATGATTAACCTCTATAAGTGGAATGTTTTGAGCAAGAGCAAAACCTTTTGCAAATGATGTTCCTACTAAAAGAGAACCCAATAATCCGGGTCCACGAGTAAATGCAATACTGTCAATATCATTTTTTGTAATACCTGCATTTTTAATTGCAGTATCAACAACAGGAATAATATTTTGCTGATGTGCTCGCGAAGCAAGTTCAGGTACAACACCACCAAATTCTTCGTGTACTTTTTGTCCTGCAATAAAATTGGATAGTATTACACCATCTTTTATTATTGCTGCCGATGTATCATCGCAAGAAGATTCTATTCCTAAAATTATAGCCATAATTAAACTTTGTATAGTATTAATATTATTTTTTGTAGTGAGTTAGAGGCTTTTCTATATTTTATTACCGGAGTTTACATTTGTAAATGAGGATAATAAAATATAGAAGTAACGAATAAATCGCTACAAAAAAATATTAATAAGCTCTTTTATTGTTTCCTTCAATGTAGTTAATAAAAGAATTATTCACAACTTTATTACCACCAGGAGTAGGGTAGTCGCCTGTAAAGTACCAGTCGCCTAAGTCGTTAGGTACGGCAATATGCAGATTTTCAATTGTTTGATAGATTATTTCGACTTCAGCGTTTATTGTATTTGTTTTAAGCATTTGTGCAATTTTAGCCGATATTTCTTCTGCTGTAAATGGCTTGTAAATTTGTTTTACATAATTAACTATTTTTTCTTTAGGGAACGATTGTTGTGATTTACATTTTTTGTAAGTATTGTTAATTATATTTTCATTGCCTGTTTCTTTCAATAATTCTATAGCTGCTCTAAATGCAATAAAATCGCCAAGTTTAGCCATGTCAATACCATAACAATCTGGGTAACGAATTTGGGGTGCAGATGAAACAATTACAATTTTTTTAGGGTGTAATCTATCTAGTATTCTGATAATACTTTTCTTTAAAGTAGTGCCTCGTACAATACTATCATCAATAACAACTAAATTATCAACTCCATTTTTTACAATGCCATAAGTTACATCGTAAACATGTCCTACAAGATCGTCACGGCTGTTATCTTCAGTAATAAATGTTCGAAGTTTAGCATCTTTAATTGCAATTTTTTCAACTCTTACACGGGTGTGAATTATATCTTTTATCGATTCAATATTGAGTTTGTCTTTGTTTTTAAATAATTTCTCAGCAATATTATTTTTAATATACGACTCAACTCCGTTTACCATACCGTAAAATGAAGTTTCGGCAGTATTAGGTATAAATGAGAAAACGGTATTGTCTAAATCGTTATCAACGGCTTTAATTATTTGAGGGATAACTAATTCTCCAAGTTTTTTGCGTTCTTTATATATGTCAGCATCACTACCACGTGAAAAATAAATTCTTTCAAATGAACAAGATTTTCTTGTTTTAGGTTCGCGTATTAATTCTTCGTTTATAAAACCATCTTTTTTAACAATTAATGCGTAGCCTGGTTTTATTTCTTGAACAGAATCGATTGGAACATTCATTACTGTTTGAATAACTGGTCGTTCTGAAGCAACAACTACAATTTCGTCATCTTTATAGTAATATGCAGGACGAATACCCCAAGGGTCTCGAACTACAAACGAATCGCCATGACCAATTAAACCTGCTGCAGCATATCCTCCATCCCAGCGTTTAGAGCTTTGTTGAAGCATTTTTTGAATATCTAAATTATTTTCGATTAGTGGAGATATATCTTTTTTTGTAAAACCATCGGTTTTAAATTTTTGAAATAATTCTTGATTTTGTTCATCTAAAAAGTGACCCATATTTTCAAGAATTGTAACAGTATCTGTATAATCTTTTGGGTGCTGACCAAGGTCTATAAGTGCTTGAAAAAGTTCATCAACATTAGTTAGGTTAAAGTTGCCAGCAGCAACAAGATTACGTGTTTTCCAGTTGTTTTCACGCATAACAGGGTGTACGTAATCAATGCTATGATTTCCAAAAGTGCCATAACGAAGATGCCCAAGTAAAAGCTCTCCAGCAAATGGTAAATTTTCTTTTGCCCAATTTACATCAGTCATTAAATCAGAATTTATATCTTTTGCTTTTTCAAAAGGTAAATTAATTTGATTAAAAACATCTTTAATTGGGGTCTCATTATTTGAACGAACTCTATCTATATATTTTTTACCAGGGTTCTGATTTATTTTAATACTCACAACTCCAGCTCCATCTTGTCCTCTATTGTGTTGTTTTTCCATTAATAAATACAATTTTTGTAAACCGTACATCCAAGAGCCGTATTTAACTTGGTAGTATTCAAGGGGTTTTAGTAATCTTATTAATGCAATTCCACACTCGTGTTTTATTTGGTCGCTCATCTTTGTAAATGTTGAAAATATTAAAAATGCAAAGGTAATAATTCAATTAATAATAACGAATTTTAAATAATCTTTACTTAGAGCAAATCCATAGTTGATTCTTTATGTTTACATAATCCTGAATAATAAGGTGTTGTGTGCTTTGTGTATTATAAACAAAGCCAAATCATATAAATGATATGGCTTTGTTCCACTATACTAATTCCATTAATTTGGCACATTTTTCGTACTCTTCAACTTTTATATAATTATCAATAAGTTTTTTAATAAACTTAATATCTCTGTAATACGGATGGTCTTCGTTAAAATCAATATCGTTTTTTAGTGTAAGATCAAAATAAGTATCAAAATCCATAACAGCAATAAGTTCCTCAGAATACTGTGCTAATTCTATATTTTCTTTAAGATTTGTTAATTCTTCAATTAACATTAATTGCTCATTAATTGCGTTATAGTTTTCTGTAAATAAATCGTCATCTTCTTTTATTTGATTGTAAGCTTTTTCAAAATCATTTTTCGAAATTTTAGCTTTGTTTTTTTTTGCTTCGTCAATTTTAAACAAAAGCATATTTGCTTTACGTTTAATGTTATTAATCTTTTTTAATAAATTATTTTTCATCTTAAAGGGTATTGAGTGTTTCTCTTTATTTAATGCAAAGATATGGTATTAAAACACTTAATTTTTTTGTTTTTGGTATATTACAATACAATAAAGCTTAAAGTAAGATTAAAATTGATAAAAAATAATGCCTTGTAAAATATGTTGACAAACAGGTGTTTATTTAATATTAACAATCATATAAATCTGTGTTAAAAATCTAATTTCTCAATTTTTTTTAAGTTTTCTAAAACATGTGTACGTTGACTTTCATTTTCAAAAAGTTTAGTTAAACATATATCATAATTTTCTTTAGCTTTTTTATATTGCTTAAAATGAAAATAGTAATCGCCAGCTTCGTAGTACGATAAATAATATTCAGGATTACTTTCAATAATTTCTTTCATTATTTTGTCTGCGTTTTTAATAGTTTCATTATTCCATAAACTTAACCATATTTTGTGCCTTAATTCAACAAATTTTAAGCGGTTTTTATAATCGTTTGAATATAGGAAACTATCAACCGGAATTGTGAAAGATGTATCATTAATTTCGTCATTTGCGGTAATGTTTTTAATATTAAAAATATTATTTAAATTGTACATAATGTATTTGCCAAGTTGATATGGGTGTGTAGAAACCCATACTTTAAGCTCTTTTGGTTTAAAAATTATGCTATGATGTGATATTAATTGGTTCATAGCTTTTTCGTTTCCGATACCAATATTTTTATTATCTATACCTTTTGTATCTCTAAGTATTTCGGCTACCTGCATGTAATTTATTGAATCGTAATTATTAATTAGTTGCCAACAACGCTTAAATCGGTAATTCGAAGCTGATTCTTTTATATTTTCGATATTTTTTTCATCGTTTTTAAAAGTTTTGCTTTGAAAATGATTTGGGCAAACAATACTGCTTTCCGTAGTTGAATAGAAAGCTTGTTGAGTTGGCGATTTTTCAATAATAGCAACATTATCATCTTGTGCCGAGCCAATTAAAATTGATTCGGAAACAAATATATCGGCTTTTTTTGCAATAATTCTGGCTTCTTTAATATTTTGTGCATACTGTAATATTTGCCGTGCAAGAATAGAAATTGGCATAGCTGCTTTTGTAGGAATATCTGATTTTGCTGCGTTTATTGTTACAGTTAATCCTTTTTCGTTCATACCCGAAACTACTCCAATAAAACTTGCCCAAGTGTAATACATAAATTTATATCCGCTATCTGGTTTTGCGAAACAAATTAGTTTGTTTTTAGCAAAATCGTCGTTTACATAAAAATCGAAATTTCTTCCAATAAGCATATTGCTATCGTTTTTATTCATGTTTACACCAAATGATGTACAGCCAACCATTGCTAAATCTTTTAGTGCGTGACCAATATCATGAGCTCCATGGTAATTTAACATTCTTTGATAATTTGGTGCTATATAATTAAATTCGTCTGAAGTAGATTCTGACATTCCGTATATTTCTTCTTGATATTCTTTAGGAATATACTCATCTATATCACGATTAAAGAATGCAATAAAATAACGCAAATATTTTTGATGTGATTTTGAAGGGATTAATATACTTATTTGTTTAACAAATGCTTCTTCTTGTATTTTAATAAGTTTTTTCGATAGTTTTCCTTCGTAAACCCCCATTTCGAAAGGCGAACCTTCAATATACATTTCCCAAATACCAGAGCTGTTTTTTCGCAACCAATTATTTTTTATTTTGTAGAAATTGTCGGTTACTTTTATGCACTGTTCGTTTAATGCACTTGTGTCAGTAATATCTGGTGGCGATATTTGAACATCAATAACCAAATAAATTATTGATATAATTAGAATTATAAAAATTCCTAGAAATATTTTTTTAATTAATTTCATTATGCACAAAGGTAAAGTTTTTATAAAAAAAAGGTGCTATCTTTTTAAAAAGATAGCACCTCTTAGTATTTATTATTAAAATGAGATTATTTTTTCTCTGGTTTTAGAGATACTCTTACATAATTATCTGTGTTAAGATATTTTTTAGCTACTGCTTGAATATCTTTTTTTGTTAAGTTATTTATTGTGTCGTCAATTTTATTAAATTCTTTTGTTGACATACCGTAAAAATAATATGATTTCATAGAACTAATCCAATAACTATTCTCTCTTAAATTTGTTTCGTGTTCTTTAAGCAATTGTTGTTTTGCTTTGTTTAGGTTTACATCTGAAGGTCCTTCACTAGCAACTTTTTCGAAAACTTTAAGAGTTCCGTTTGTAGCTTTATCAATATTATCAGGAGCACAAGGGAAATATACTGTCATTTGAATTGATGCTGTTGGAAGTTTTTCGTAACCAGGATATGCACCTATTGAATAAACAACACTCATCTTCTCACGTATTTCGTCAATTAAATCTATAGATAATACTTTACCAAGAGCTTTTATAGCAATTCTATCTTTTAGATTATAATCAAAATCATGATTTAATTGCATAAGAACAATACTTTTAGGCTCTGTTCCTTTATAAGCTGTTACATCAACTTTTCCTTTCGGATATTCTATTCCTAAATCTTTCCAAGTTTCTTCTCTTGTATCAGCAGATAAACTTCCAAGATATTTTTCGATAAGAGGTTTCGCTTTTTCTATATCTATATTTCCTACAAAGAAGAAAGAAAAACTTGAAGGGTCGCTAAATCTATCTCTAAAAATTTGATGAACTCTTTTATAATTTGCTTCGTTTAATAGTTCGGCACTCATTGGGCGAGAGCGTTTGTTGTGTTGCGATAAAGTAGCTTTTATAGAATCTCTAAATGTAGTTTCTGGACTTACACTTTGGTTCTTTAATGCATCTTTCATTCTTGACATAAACGAGCTATACGCTGTTTTATCGTAACGAGGTTTTGCAAAGTTAAGGTGAATTAATTGTAACATTGTTTCAAAATCGTTTACTGATGATGCACCAGAAAAACCTTCTGATAATTCTTTAATATATGGCGAAACCTGAACAGTTTTATCAGATAATAATTTTTCTAATTCTGTTTTATCAAAACCGTTTAAACCTGATTCTGCAATAACATCTGTTGCTATTTTTGCAGAAATATCATCTTCTTGTCCGTAAACAGAATAGCCTCCATTACTATATGCTGTCATTTTAATTTCATCATCTTTAAAATCAGTTTTCTTTATATAAACAGTAATACCATTGTTTAAAACCCATTTTTCAGCATCAAAATCTTTAAGTTTAGTTTCTTTTTTAATTGAACCTGCAACAATACCTAACTTTTTATCTTCAAATAAAGGACGTGTAGCAACTTTATCTATATAAGGCTCTAGTTTTTCGTTTTTTACTTTATTTATTGAAGCAATAATCTCCTCTTTTGTTGGTAATACTAATCCTTCTTTTTCAGGAGCCATTACTAATACAACCATATTCTCGTCAGTAATCCACTTTTTTGCTAAAGCATTAACTTCCTCTAAAGTTATACCATCAAGAAATTCTTTATAATAATTATATTCATTTTCCATTCCAGGAAATGGTATTTTATTCATTAAAAAGTTTCCTTTATATTCTTCTATAAATGCTTTTGAATTTTGTTTATCTCTATCGTTATATGCTTTTTCAATTTTTTTCATTAACGATTTTTTTTCACGAGCAAGTTCTGTTGCTACAAAACCATGTTGCTTAACTCTGTAGTTTTCTTTAAATACAGTTTCCATTCCTCGCATTATGCCTTCTTCTTTGGTGGCCGCCATCATGAAAAATATATCTTTAGGGCCAATAAACTCGCCATAGCCTGCACCACCCATTAAATAAGGAGGGTTTTCTACTTGTGTTAGTTCTGTTAATCGTTGAGTAAGCATTTGGTTATAAAGTTCGTGAGCCATAGATTTACGATAATCACCAACTGTTTTCATATAAAATTTATCGTGTTTTATGAAAATTTGTACTGCTGTTGAAGGATTTTCTTTATCGCTTAATATTGCAATAATAGGCTCTTTATTACCAGGCATATCTTCTTGTACGTACTTTCTAGGGTTTTCTGGGTTTGGAATTTTACTAAATAATTTTTTAACTTTCGCTTCCATTTCTTTAGCATCAAAATCACCAACAACTACAACTGCCTGTCTGTCTGGGCGATACCAGTCTGCGTAAAAACGAGTTAAAGCTGTATATTTACAACTATCAACAACCGACATTAAACCAATTGTACTGCGTTCAGCATATTTAGAGTTTTTAAAAATAGCTTTAAATAGTTCGTCTTGCATTCTAAACTGAGCTCCTTGATGCATTCTCCACTCTTCATGAATAACTCCACGCTCGGCATCAATTTCTTCAGGAGCATATGTTACATAATGCGACCAATCGTGTAGTACTAATAATCCTTTATCAAGAAATTGGGTACTATCTAAAGGAACTGTTATACCATAAACAGTTTCATCGAAAATTGTATACGCATTTACTTCAGCACCAAATTTCATTCCTGTTCTTTCAAGGAAATCAACTAATTCGTGCTTTGGGAAATTCTTTGTTCCGTTAAAAGCCATATGCTCGCAAAAGTGAGCTAAACCTCTTTGGTCTTCGTCTTCCTGAATTGAGCCTGAGTGAACAATAAGTGTTAGTTCAGCTCTGTTTTTTGGGGTTTCGTTATGACGTATATAGTATGTCATACCATTTTCCAATACACCGTAAATTGTATTTGGGTCTTTTGGAAGTTCTTGCTTTAAATCTGTTTGAGCAAAACCAATACTCATAAACAAGATAAATGCACTTGCTAAAAATAATTTTAATGATTTCATTTATTAAATTTTTAATTCTGTCTTATGACGTGTTATTTATGTATTTGTTACAAAAGTAATTTTTTTGTTTTAATAAATAATAGTTTTGGGCTGTTATTGAGCATTATTTTATATTAAAGATACTCTCATTTAATTGTGTATTAACGCTTTTGTTTTTGAAAACTATTTGAGTGTAATCTTGCTCAGTTTCAACCATAATTACTTTCGATACAGAGAAATCTGTTTTGTTGAAATATATTTTTATTGTGGTAATAAAATCGGCAATTTCTTTTTTATTTGGTTTTAGTTTTGCTAAATAATAAGTGTTATTCTCAAAAAAACTTACTGCAAAGTCTTTGTTGTTAATTATTTCACCTTTCATCGATGTAATAATCATATTATTTATCTCCTTAAACATTTTGTTAGACTCAATATCGTATTCGCTAACTTTTGTTTCGTCTTTTATTGTGAATTTACCTTTGTGTATTACAATTATATATTTAAGAGGCTCGGTATATTCCCAACGAATATTATTTTCCTTTTTATAAAAAAACTGACCTTTACTAATTAGTGGAGTTTCTAATATTTCAAGATGTTTTTCTTGAACAAAATCGCTTTTTATTGAATTTGTTTTACTAGAATAATCAGCAATTTTACTTTTTACCTGTTCAAGATTTGTTATTTTTTTAAACGACTTGTCTTGAGCAAAAGATGAGGTAATACTTAATGAAAAAATTAATAATATTATTTTATAAAAGTTCATTATTTATATGCTTTAATTTTTAAGAGATGTTCTAAACTTACAATTTCGATGCCAATATTTTTTGTGTAGGTAATAAATTCATCAACAATTTCAATAATATTCTCATTATTGTCGTGAAGCAAAATTATATCACCATTTCTCACTTTATATTTTATTTTCTTTAAAGTTCGTTCTTTCGTTTTCATAGTATCTAACGAGCGTAAACTCCAACCTATTGAGTGCATTTTGCTTTTTTTAACTGCTTTAGCTAACATTGGGTTTGTAATTCCGAAAGGTGGGCGAAATAGTGTAGGCTCTTTGCCAATTATAGATTTAATAAGTTCGTTTGTTTTTGTTATTTCATCTAACATTTTTTTTGATGATTGCATATCGAACATATTTGCATGATAATAGCTGTGGTTACCAATTATATGACCTTGTTCACTAACTTTTTTTGCAATATCAATATTTTGTTCAATATTTTTACCAATCATAAAAAAACTAGCTTGTATTTTATGCTTGGCTAGTATTTTAAGTAATTTTTCTGTTATTTCAGGAGTTGGTCCATCATCGAAAGTAATACTTATTCTTTTAATTGTTCTATCGCCTTTATTAAGCGATTTTATATGAAAGTTAAGCTGTATTAAATATGAGCCAAAAAATAAAATGGTTAAATGAATAGATGTAATTATAATTAATAGAAAAGTAACAGTTCCGAAAAATTCATTTTCAAAATTATTTATTAGATGATGGTCGAAACCTTTTGTTATACCAAAAAATAATAAAATTGTAATTACTATTATAAACTGAATGGTTTTATTTCTATAATTAAACTTCATTTTTAATCAAATAAATACTTTTGTTGCCATTTATCAACAAATTCTGGATTTGTAAGCATTAAATTTTCGTTTAAATCTATGAAAACTTGAATTGTTTTTGCCTTTATTGCTATTTTTCCTGTTTTTGCATTTGTAATAGTAAAATTAAAAATAAGTTTTGCGGCTTTGCTATAAATATATTCGGTTGTAATTATTGCTTCATCTTCAGTTTTTAGAGGCGATTTATAATCAATATCAATTTTAACTATTGGAGCAACAAATTTGTTGTGGTACATATTCATATACGAAAAACCAAACTGTTTTCCCCAAGCCTCACGACCATCTTCAATATATTTAACATAATGACCATGCCATACAAAACCAACCGAATCTACTTCGCTAAAACGCACTCTAATTTTAGTTTCGTTTATTAATTTTTTCATTAGCTTATTTATTGATTTTACAAAGGTAAATTAAATTTTAGAAAACGCCTTAAATAAAAAAGCTGCCTTTAAAAGGCAGCTTTTAGTTAATTTATTTTTGTATGTCTTAAATATCGAAAGTAATACCTTGAGCTAATGGTAAAGTATCACCATAGTTAATAGTATTAGTTTGACGACGCATATATATTTTCCAAGCATCAGAACCAGACTCACGTCCTCCTCCTGTATCTTTTTCGCCACCAAATGCACCACCAATTTCGGCACCAGAAGTACCTAAGTTTACATTAGCAATACCACAATCAGAACCTACACCCGAAAGGAAAGTTTCTGCTTCGCGAACATTTAATGTGAAACAAGCTGATGATAAACCTTGAGGTACACCATTGTTTATTGCAATAGCACTGTTAATATCGCCACTGTATTTAATTAAATAAACTATTGGTGCAAAAGTTTCTTCTTGAACAATTTCGTACTCATTTTGTGCGATAGCAATTGCAGGTACTACATAGTTTCCTGATTCGTAACCTTCGCCTTCAAGAACTTGACCACCAAAAATTAATTCGCCACCTTCTTTAACAACTTTTTCGCAAGCGAAACGAAATGCTGTTACTGAGTGTTCGTCAATTAATGGACCAACTAAATAATCAGGATTTAATGGATTACCAATTTTTGGTTGAATACCTTTATATGCTTTAACAAATTTATCTTTTACTTCGTCGAAAATACTTTCGTGAATAATAACTCTACGTGTACTTGTACAACGCTGTCCGGCTGTACCAACTGTACCAAATACTGTTGACATAATTGCCATTTGAATATCAGCACTAGGAGTAATAATTACAGCATTATTTCCACCTAACTCAAGAATAGTTTTACCTAAGCGTTTTCCAACAATACCACCAACACGTTTTCCAACAGCAGTAGAACCAGTAACCGACATTAGCGGAATTCTAGTATCAGCTAAGAAATTATCGCCCATTACAGATGATTTTGCAACAACTAAGTTGAATACACCTTCAGGAATATTGTTTTCTTTAAGTACGTTATTTATGATTTTTTGAGTTGCAATAGCTGTAATTGGAGTTTTTGATGATGGTTTCCAAACAACAACATCGCCAGCAATAGCAGCTAATGCTGTATTCCAAGCCCAAACAGCAACAGGAAAATTATAAGAAGTAACTATACCACAAATTCCTAATGGGTGGTATTGTTCAGATAATCTGTGTTGTGGTCTTTCTGATTGTAAGTTAACTCCGTTAATTAAACGTGATTGACCTACTGCAAAATCGCAAATATCAATCATTTCTTGAACCTCGCCAAGTCCTTCTTGATAAATTTTACCCATTTCAAGAGTAACTAAAACACCTAATTCGTGCTTATATTCGCGTAATGCTTCACCAATTTTACGAACAATTTCGCCTCTTTCTGGAGCAGGAACAAGTTTCCATACTTTAAAAGCGGCTTCTGCTTTTTTCATTACCATTTCGTAATCATCCATTGTGGCATTTTTTACTTTAGCAATAAGTTTTCCGTCAATTGGAGAATACGATTCGGTAACCGCACCTTGTGTTTCGAACCACTCGGCTCCTGTTGAAACACCATTGTTTAGTTCTTCAATACCTAATGTTTTTAGAACTTCTTGAATATTAATATCTTTCATCTATCAAATATTTATCAAATTTTGGCATAAAGATAAAGGTTTATTTTTATCGAAATAAATAATTTTGAAAGAATTATACTAACATTTTGTTAAACATATTTGTGAGCAAAAAAAAGGTCGATTATTATAATCGACCTTATGTAGTTTGAGTACATTATTTTGTAGTAAGTGTAAGATTCTTTTCTTCAATGAGTTTCCGTAAATTTAATACAGCATATCTCATTCTACCAAGTGCAGTATTTATACTAACTCCTGTTTTTTCTGCAATTTCTTTAAAACTCATATCAACATAATGACGAAGAATTATTACTTCTTTTTGGTCGTCGGGTAACTCTTCTATCAACAACCTAACAGTATCAGTAATTTGATCTTTCACAATTTTATCCTCAATAGTGGATTCAGAGAAACGTTGATTATTAAAAATATCAAGACCTTCATCGTTTTTATTAGGAACTGTTTGTAACTGTTTCTTTTTACGGAAATAATCTATAGCTAGGTTGTGTGCAATACGCATAACCCACGAAACAAATTTATTATCGTGCGAGTAAGTACCCTTTTTTAATGAGTGAATTACTTTAATAAAAGTATCTTGAAAAATATCTTCGGCTATAGCCTTATCTTTAACTGTGAGATAGATATATGTGTAAACTCGATCTTTATATCGGTTCATTAAAACTTCAAAGTGCCTACCTTCACCATCAATAAAACCAGAAATTAATTCTTGGTCTGAATAATTAGTATAACTCATATTTGTAGTGTATTGATTAAAAAGTAGTTCTATTCTATATGCAATCCTCCGTTTTTATTTTGTCGGCAAATGTAATAATAATTAATTAAATCTTAAAATTTGTTAAGTACATTATACCAACGAACAAATAATTCGTTTATTGTACGGTGTAGACCAAATTTGTGTTTCAATGGTTGCATATTATTTTTTAAAAAGCAAGTTTTTTATTTTCATCTTTATAACTTTGCAAATAGTTTTAAGCAAATAAATAATGTCAGAAATAAATATAAAAGGAGCAAGAGTACATAATTTAAAAAATATTGATATATCTATTCCAATAGGCGAATTAACTGTTGTAACAGGCTTGTCAGGCTCTGGTAAATCATCGTTGGCTTTCGATACGCTTTATGCCGAAGGGCAAAGGCGTTATGTAGAGAGTTTATCTTCTTATGCTCGTCAGTTTCTTGGGAAAATTAAAAAACCTGATGTAGATTTTATTGATGGAATACCACCATCAATTGCAATTGAACAGAAAGTAAATACTTCAAATTCACGCTCAACCGTAGGAACTGTAACCGAAATTTACGATTATCTTAAGCTTTTATATGCTCGTATAGGCAAAACTTATTCTCCAATATCTGGTAAGGAAGTAAAACGCGATACAGTTGATAATGTTGTTGATTTTGTAAAAACTCATAGCGAAAATTCTAAAATTTATATTACATCGCCAGTTAAATTGGAGCGAAATATATCAGAACAAATAAAATTACTCTTGCAGCAAGGTTTTACTCGGGTATTTTATAAAACTGAGATAGTTAGTATAAGCGAAGCATTTATTGATGTTTTAGATAAGAATGACGATACCATTTTAATTTTAATTGATAGATTAAAAATATCGAAAGATAGTTTTGAAGAAAGTAGAATTGCGGATTCTGTTCAAACGGCTTTTTACGAAGGTCAAGGGTATTGCACTGTTGTTATCGACATTAATAATAAAATTACTGAAACAAATTTTTCGGATAAATTTGAGGCCGATGGGGTTACATTTGAACAGCCAAGTGTAAATACTTTTAGCTTTAACAACCCTATTGGAGCTTGCGAAAAATGCGAAGGTTTTGGGCATACTATTGGTATTGACCCTGACCTTGTAATACCAAACAAAAATTTAGCTATTTACGAAGAAGCAATAGTTTGTTGGCGTGGCGAGAAAATGAGTAAATGGAAAGATGAACTTGTTTATTCTGCCGATAAATTTGATTTTCCTATTCATAAAAAATATTACGATTTAACTCAAAAACAAAAAGATTTACTTTGGGCTGGTAATAAATACTTTAAGGGTTTAAATAAGTTCTTTGTTATGCTTGAAGCTGAGGCTTATAAAATTCAGTTTAGAGTAATGTTAGCTCGTTATCGTGGCAGAACAATATGCCCACAGTGCAATGGCACACGCCTAAAAGCATCTACTCGTTTTATAAAGATAAACAACAGACCTATTACCGATTTGGTAAATATGCCTATTGATGAGCTTTATACATATTTGCAAACAATAGAATTAAACAATCACGATTCGCAAATTGCCGAACGAATTTTAACTGAAGTAATTGAACGACTTGGTTTTTTAATAGAAACAGGTTTGAGTTATCTTACACTTAATCGAACATCAAGCACCCTTTCGGGTGGGGAAACTCAACGGATAAACTTAACCACATCGTTGGGTAGTTCGTTGGTTGGGTCACTTTATGTACTAGACGAACCTAGTATTGGGTTGCACTCTCACGATAACGAGCGATTAATTCAGATTTTGAAGAAATTACGTGATTTGGGTAATACCGTTTTGGTTGTTGAACACGATGAAGCTTTAATGAAAAATGCCGATAATATTATTGATATTGGTCCAAGAGCTGGTATTAATGGAGGCGAAATAATTTTTAAAGGAAAATATAACGAATTAATAAAATCGGAAAATAGTTTAACTTCTGATTATCTTAATGGTAGAAAAGAGATTGAAGTTCCTAGACAAAGACGAAAATGGAATAATTTTATTGATATAAAAGGAGCAAGCGAGCATAATTTGCAAAATATTGATGTTAAAATACCACTTAATATCATAACCGCTGTTACAGGAGTTAGCGGTTCTGGGAAATCAACATTAATTAAAAAAGTTTTGTTTCCTGCACTTAAAAAGATTTATCAAGGTTATGGCGAAAAAACAGGAGCTCACGAAAGTATAACCAACGATATAAATTTAATTTCAGATATTGAGTACGTTGATCAAAATCCTATAGGAAGGTCATCTCGCTCAAATCCGGTTACATATATTAAAGCATACGACGATATTCGTAAACTTTTTGCAAATCAACAATTTGCTAAAATAAATGGATACAAACCTGCACATTTTTCGTTTAATGTTGATGGTGGCAGATGCGAAGAGTGTCAAGGCGATGGTGTAATTAAAATTGAAATGCAATTTATGGCAGACATAACTTTGGTTTGCGATACTTGTAAAGGAAAACGTTTTAAACAAGATGTACTTGATGTGCTTTATAACGGAAAAAGCATTTATGATGTACTTAATATGTCGGTTGATGAGGCTCTAGAGTTTTTTGGAGAAACAAAAGCTACTCTTGAAAAGAAAATTCTTCAGAAAATACAGCTTTTATCAGATGTTGGTTTGGGCTACGTAAAGCTAGGTCAGTCATCATCAACATTATCTGGTGGCGAATCGCAACGTATTAAACTAGCATCATTTTTAACCAAAGAAACTTCACGCCCAATTATATTTGTTTTTGACGAACCCTCAACAGGTTTACATTTTCATGACATTAAAAAATTACTAAAATCGATAAACAGACTTGTAGATAATGGCAATACTGTTATTATTATTGAGCATAATTTAGATATAATAAAATGTGCCGATCATATTATTGATTTAGGTCCTTACGGAGGAATAAATGGTGGTGATGTAATTTTTGAAGGAACTCCTGAGGAGATTGTAAAATGCAAAAAGTCGTTAACAGGTAAATATTTAAAACATAAGTTATGAAAAATTTAAATAAAGAAGAGCTTAAAGATGAAGTAGCAACACGTATATTAAATCTTGGAAAAGAGATAGAAGAGCTTAAAGAACTAACAAAGCCTATTGCCCCAGATTGTGCTATTGGTCGTGTTAGCCGTATGGATGCAATTAACAACCGTAGTGTAAGTGTTGCGGCTCTTACAAAAAAGAAAGAAAAATTACTAGCCTTAAAATCAATAATAAATCATATTGACGATGATAATTTCGGAAAATGCATAAGCTGTGGTAACGAAATACCAATTGGTCGTATTTTAATTATTCCTGAAAGTAAAAAGTGTATGAGTTGTGCTAGTCGTTAGTTAGGGTCTGCTGAGAAATATATAACAAATTGTTATAAAGTCATTTAAACTAAAATACGTTATTGTAAGTGCAAACTTTTTAAAACATATGTGCTTATAAGTTTGCATTTACAAATGTTAAAATCATAGTTTTATGCTTGCTCTGAGGTACATCATATTTTTATCTTCTTCAATTTGAGGTATGTATATACATCTGCATTTCA
>Ga0256827_10001170_pt1 | contig 16648 bp, 13 predicted proteins | sample CV84metaG_FD_185977 | JGI IMG/M metagenome (GOLD analysis project Ga0256827, IMG submission 185977) | Hydrothermal vent microbial communities from East Pacific Rise, Pacific Ocean - CV84 | ecosystem: Environmental > Aquatic > Marine > Hydrothermal vents | place: Pacific Ocean: East Pacific Rise... | reverse complement strand
TTAATGTAGTTAAATGTAGGTCTTTCTTTTGGAGTATAACGTTTTGCTCTAGACATGATTTATCCTAAAGTAAGTTTGCAAGTGGATACCACACTGCAAACCCTGCTGAAAAGAGTAAAAAGACAAATCCTAAAGACTTTTTGTAGTTTGTTGGAAACATATAGGCTCCTTAAATAGTATGATTTATTGTACCATAAATTATGACCCACCATCGTCATTGGGGTCATACTCTTCATCATATCGGTCATCTGCTACCACTGTTTTAAGTGTAGAAAGGTACTTTGCCATTTGTATGGTTTGGTTTGCATCTAGTGCTTTGGCAAAAGAGATCATCATACCTCCATTGACAGTACGCGTGATGCCTGCTTGTAAGTTTTTAAGACGTTTGAGTAAAACTTCTTCTTTCTGGTCTTGAAGTCTGGGCACGGAACCCATGCCTTCCCCATACATCCCATGACAAGAGTTGCAAGCATTTTTGAGATAGACTTGTTCCATACTAGAGTCTGCGTAACTTAAAATTAGTACTAGAAGAAAAGAAAATATTTGTTTAATCAAAGTAATTATTCCTTAGTTATATTGAATTTATATAATTGATATTGTAACAAAAAATAATGCTTTATATTTCTTGATTTAAATCAAGATTTAGAATTTAATATTATGTTAAACTTTAAAAACTGATAAAACCAAACACATCGTGAGGTGTGGACGGAAAGCTATGGGTCTTTTTATAAAAAAGATTGCCAGGTTGCCAAAATTTGAAAAATATTGTTAGATACTACTCATATTCTTCACTTGTGCTTTCCCTCTCATCCAACTATATTCATAAAATGTTTGATTTATTATGATAAAGGAGAAAACTAATGAGAAAAAAAATACAAAATTCTCTGATAATGAGTTTGTGTATAGTTTCATTGTCTATTACATCAGTATTAGCAGTAGAAATAAAAAGTGCTACAGAGGCTGTAAATATTGCAGGTAAGCAAAGAATGTTCACACAACGTATGTTAAAAGACTACGCAATGGTAGGTATGAACAATATGTTTGGTAAGCCAGATGTTGACCTTAAAAAAATAGTAAATGAGTTTGAAAATCATATGCAATCACTTATGCAATATACTAAAAATGAGGTAACAAAAAAAAGTTTAGAAGAGGTAAATAAACTTTGGGAACCTATAAAACAGATGCTTTTAACTCCATCAGTAAAAGAAAATGCAATAACATTACAAGAGAATTTAGAAGTATTACTTAAAGCTTCAGATAACACTACAAAACTTTTTACAAAAGAGTCAGGAAAAGAGTCAGGAAAAATTGTTAATCTCTCAGGGAGACAACGTATGCTTTCTCAAAGAATGGCGGGCTTATATATGTTGAAAGTATGGGGGATAGATGATCCTCAATTTAAAACTAAATTAAATGAATCTATGAAGTTATTTAAAGACTCTTTGATGGAGTTAGAAAAATCAAAGTTAAACACAGAAGAGATTAATATGCTTTTAGCAAAAGTTAAAAGATCATTTATGTTTTTTGAAATGATGGGAAAATCAAAATCTAAATTTGTTCCAACATTGATTTATAAAAAGTCAAATGATATTTTAGGCAATATGGACAAGGTAACACAGAAATATGTTGCCATAGAGAAGTAAGTAATAAGGAAAAAAATGAAAAATAATATGATAAAAAATGTGAGTATGGTACTACTACTGAGTATGGTGCTAGTTGGATACAGCATGGCAAAAGAGAACAAAACTGAAGCACCTGTAAACGCTACAGTAATAGCAGATACGGTGAAGCTTATTGATATGGCGGGCAAGCAGAGAATGCTTTCTCAAAGAATAGCCAAGGATTATCTTTATGCTGGTGAAAAAGTGGCGTCATCTAAAGCAAATAAACAAATAAAAGAGTCATTATCTGAATTACTGCAGACACATAAAGTTTTAGTTGAATCTATTAATGATCCAGAAATAAGAAATCTTCTTGCCTTTGTTGAAATGAGTAGTGAAGATTTTGAAAGTACAGCTAATGAAGTGTTTAATCTCGACAATGCACAACTAGTTTTAGATTTAAGTGAATCTATGTTGGAAGGGAGCCAGTATGTGGTTGATTCACTCAAAGATGTTGTGAAAGTTAATGAGTCGAAAATTGTAGAAAAAGCAGGAAAACAACGCATGCTTGCACAACGTATTGCTAAATATTATATTGCCTATCAGGCGGGGATTAAAGATAAAAATACAGTTAATCAAATGAATGCAGCAGTTGAAACTTTTACAATAGCACATAACGAACTTCTTAATAATGTTGTCAATACCCCTGAGATAAATCGTAAACTTAATGAGATTGATAGATTATGGAAAATTGTATATAAATTTTATTTAAATATTGAAAAAGGTGGATTACCTTTGATTGTTTTTAACACTACTGATAGTATTACAAAGAAAATGAATGTGATTACTAAACTTTATGTGGAGTTACACCAATAAAGGAATGGCTATGAAAAAAAAATATTCTTTACTTTTTCTTTTGTTGAGTATGACATTGTTTAGTGAGGCTGCAACAAGAGGAGATGTAAAAGTAATTGAGTCTTCTGAAGACATACGTTACCTTAGTCAGAAAATTGTAAAAGATTATCTTTTTTTATATAATTATCCTCAGAAAAAAGAAGTAAAAGAGGAATTATATACATCACTGTCAAAATTAAGTGATGATTTAAGAGTGATTGTAGCAACAACAAAAGATATAGATACAAAAGATATTCTTGAGTTTTTGGCTTATAGTAAAGACCAGATAAAGACTTTAGTTGATGAAGAGGTAGATAAGGAAAAAGCTGCACTTATGCTTGATTATAGTGAAACGCTTCTTGAGGGTGCAGACTCTATTGCTTCTGCACATATCTATGACTTTTCAGAAGAAGAGAAAATGTTGATGGTAACAAAAGAGATAGAATACCTTTTAGAAAGAATTACAAAATATTATATGGCATTTAATGTAGAGTTTAATACACATACCAACAAAATACAGATGAATGAATCAATAGAAAGCTTGGAAGAAAACTTAGAAAAGATTAGTTTATATACTTATCCATATGAGCTAGAACAAGAAAAAGAGAAATTAAAAAAATATTGGCAAATAAATAAACATTTCTTTCAAAAAACAGAGACATTATTTATCCCTAACCTTATGCTCCCTACTATCAATAAGCTAGAAGAGATAATTGCTAAAATAGCACTTTATCATAGTAAAAATCAATAAGAAAGAATAGTATGAAAATTATAAATAACAAAAATATACTTGTTCTCCTTATGACACTGATGTTAGCTATTTTAGTAGTACTCTCTATTTATTCATATAGTGCATATGTAGAATATAAACATGCACAAAAAAGTACCCAAAGTAGGCTTTTTATAAATAAATTAAACAGTGTACTTAATGCGATAGATGAAGAGAGAGCTTTAAGTGCAGTTTATCTGGGAACAAGAGGTAAAAGTGAATTTAAACAAATAGAAAAAGTTAGAGCAACACTCAATGGAATAATGGAAGAGATAAGCTCTTTTATAGATACAAATAAAGAGTTTAGCACATATAAAAAAAGACTAGAGTTTGCAACAGATAATTTAAAATATGTACGTACAAGAGTAGACTCACTCAGTACAGATTATGAAGATATATTTTTTGATAGTTATCAAGACAAAGTAGTTCAAACACTTATAGGTGCCATAAAAATGCTGGCAACCAATAGTTCATCTCAAGAGATAAAGCATTATATAGCATTGTATGCAGATCTAGAAATGTTAAAAGCCAATACTACTTTAGAAAAAACATTTATTTCATTTATTTTGAGTAGAGCAGAAAAGATGAGTACACATGATCTTCTTTTATGGGATAATATAGTGAGTCATGAAATCTTGCCTAACTTAGATATGATAGATAATAAAATAGTGCTTTCAAAACTACAAAATGAACTTGATATAAAAATATTCCAGAACTTCTCAGAAAATGAACGAGTTGAAGTATTTTATGGCGTACAAAGTGGTATGTATCCTATCACAACTACAACATGGTTTAATAGATTAAAACAAACCAAAAAATATATAGAAATACCTCAAAATATACTTCTTTCAGAGATGGAAAAATATGCACAAAATGATATAAAACGGATAAAAGATATGATGATGCAGTACGCCATTGCTGCATTAATATTTTTTGTACTTCTTTTAGTTTTGATTGTGGTGTATTTTAATATCAATAAAGACAAACGTCTCTTTGAGGATACGTTAAAAGATATAGAAACAGTATTAAGCCTAGAACAGCAAGAAGAGCTCAATAGTATTATAGGGCGAAGAGATACCAAAGAGATTTATGCGTTTCTTGTAAAAACAATAAAAGATGCCAATGAAGCAAAAGATCTCTTTTTGGCCAATATGTCTCATGAAATACGTACACCACTCAATGGTATCGTTGGGTTTACACAATTACTAAAATACACTGAGATGTCAGAAGAACAAGAAGAGTTTATCGGGGTTATTGAAAATAGTTCAGACAATCTATTGACGATTGTAAATGATATATTGGATCTTTCTAAAATTAAAGCAGAGAAAATAGAATTAGAAAATATCTCTTTTAATGCTATTGAAAAATTTGAATCTGCTGTTGAATCATATGCTGCACGAGCGGCAGAAAAAAATGTAGAATTTGGTATTTTTGTTGATCCTGAATTGCCAACTACAATGATAGGTGACCCAACAAAAGTATCACAAGTAATAGTGAATCTTATCTCTAATGCGATTAAATTCACTTCTGAACAGGGGAAAGTTGATGTACTTATTGCGAAGGTTGCAGAGAGTGAACATTATACTTCTGTCTCCTTTTCGGTAACAGATACAGGTATTGGTATTAGTGAGGAACAACAAAAGAAAATATTTGAAGCATTCTCTCAAGCAGATATCAGTACCAATAGAAAATTTGGAGGTACGGGACTCGGCTTGGCTATTTCAGCTAAATTTGTAAGTTTGATGGGTGGGAAACTGGAAGTTAGAAGTGAAAAAGACAAGGGTTCAACATTCTACTTTACATTAAATTTTGAAAAAACAGAAGATGGGAAAGAAAGAGAAAATCCAAATATGATGGGTCTTCAAATAGGTATTGTTATTCCCAATGCAAATACTGTGGTAGAAATGAATAGAAACTTGGGATGTTATATAGAGTATACTGGAGCTGAATATACATTCTATGTTGGAGATGAGTTAATGAAAATAGATTCATCTCTTTTACCAGATGTTCTTTTTATTGATTATATGTATTTTAAAAGAAAAGGTGAGCTCGAAAAATATTTAAATCTTGATACAAAAGTTATTTTGATAATTTCTGGCGAACAAAAAAGAAATATTGAAATATATGAAGACAAACTTGACAGAATATTATTTAAGCCAGTTAATTTAACGAAAACGATTAAATCGTTAGAAGTGGCATATGGTACAGTTGAAACTTTAGAAAAAATAGATGAAGATAAGAGATGTATTCAGTTTGAAAATGTTGATGCATTAGTAGCAGAAGATAATACTATTAATCAAAAATTAATTAAAAGTGTGCTTCATGGATTAGGTGTTAATGTTACGCTTGCAAATGATGGTCAAAAGGCAATAGAGTTACGTAAAGAAAAACTATATGATATTATCTTTATGGATATCCAAATGCCAGTGATGGGAGGGATAGAGGCAACGCAAAAAATACTTGAATTTGAAAATGATATGAAGCAGACACATACTCCCATTATTGCACTCACGGCTAATGCCTTAAAAGGAGATCGCGAAAAATATCTAAAGGCAGGTATGGATAATTATCTTTCAAAACCTTTAGATTTGGAGAAGATAAGTCTACTTATGCAAGAATATTTTCCTGATAAACTATGTAAGGAAGCAAGATTATATCGAGAAGAAATAGATAATGGTAATGTACTGAAAAAAAAGGAAGATTTACAAGAGCACAATAAAGATGTAAAAAGAAAAGTAGACATATTATTATATTATTCACAGCCATTAATTATTAATATCTATGCAAGTAAATTAAAAAATTTGGATTATAGTATTGAGACAGTGGGTGATGAATATGCACTGTTAGATAGAATTGAAGATGTACAATATTCTTTTGTCATATACGGAATAGAATCATTAGATGGTTTGGAATGTACGATAGCTGATATTATTAGAGATAGTGGGGCAAAACCATATATCTTAATAGATAGTGTAAATAATGATAAAGAACACTGTGTAGATATTTTAAATATGAAGTTAAACCCTGCGGAGATAAAAAAAATTTTAGTATAAAATTTTAGCTAAGTAAAGTCCTTCAGGAGGTGCAAGTTTCGTGCTATGTTGTACTTGACAGTTAAGTTGTTCTTTTAGGGCTTGTAGACTTAGCTTTTTTTGAGCACACGACATGGCAGCATCTACCATCATACGTACTTGTGAACGTAAAAAACCATTGGCACAAAAGTAAATGAAGTGGTAGTCACCTCTTTGCATATAGTGGCTACTATAGAGTTTTCTTATGCTTGTATGTGTCTCTGTCCCTGTTTTACGAAAAAAATCAAAATCATGTTTACCCTCAAAAGCCTTGAGTGCCTCTGTCAATAATAGAGTATCAAATATTACATAATGAGAGACAAATTTTTGTTCAAAAAGGGAGGGTTGTTTGGTTTTGAAAATGTAGCGGTATGTACGCTTTTTTGCATGAAATCGTGCATGAAAATCAGAAGAGACACAAGTGATATGTTTAAAGCGTATGGATGTGAGCTTTCGGTTAAGGTTAACTTTGAGTTTTTCTAGGTCATCCCAGTACTCAGGTATGTCAAAATGTATGACTTGACCTGTGGCATGAACTCCTGCATCTGTACGACCAGAACCTATGATACTACTATGTATCTGTAGTGAAGCAAGGGCTTGTTCTATGTCGTGGGTGATGGTTTGTTTGGTACTTTTTTGTTTTTGAAAGCCATAGTAGGCACTTCCATCATAAGCTATGACAGCTTTTACACGTGTAAGTGGCATTAGAAATACTTTGCCACACGTTTGTCAAAGAGCCACTTACCTAAAAAAAGTGTCACAAGAACAGTCACTCCTAATATAGTAAAAGTACCCCATTTTTCTAAAGAAGAAGCAGTCATATAGAGTCCTAGTGTAGTAAGAAAAATAACAAGAAAAGAACGGTTAGCCTGATAACGAGGGTTTATCATGGTAAAGGCTGCTACCAAATAGACAGAAAGTAGGGGAATTAGACTTACAAAAATAAAAAAGAGTACTCGGTGAAGCATTTTTATATTTGTAGTTGCCTTGCTCCAATGTGCCACAATATCTTCAAAATGGAAGTTCTTATTTTTACTAGTATCATATACTTCAAGACTCTTATATTTTGCTTGTTGTAATTTATTTTCTGTATAGGTGTATCCATAGCCATCATTAAGAAGTAGAGAGGTTATACCATTGGTTTTATTGAGTTTTCCTTCTTTCGATGAGAAGAATTGCTCTTCATCTTTTTTAGTACGGTTATAGATGACAATATCTTGAAATAACTCTTTTTTATTTTCTTTCACATAGATGTAGTAGTCTCCAAATTTTTGTCCTAGTTTCCCTGCAACAATGTTAAGTTTGGCTTCAGATTTTTTAGAATTTATAAACTCTTTATTGAGTTGTTTACTTAAGGGCATCGCTAAAAAAGAGATGGCAACTAGGAGTAGAGAAAAGAGTAACCCTAACAGAAGTAAAGAGCGTAATACTTTATTTGCTTTGAGCCCTAGTGCATAAAGAGCAATGAGTTCATTGTCTTGTGAAAGTTTTAAGAGTACATTGGCAAGTGCTGCAATAAAAGAGAGTGGTAGGGTGTAGAAAATAATATCTGGTACATAATAAGAGTAGAGCTTGAGTAGTTCTGCAAAACTTATTTGTATCTGTGAGGTAAGTGCTGAAATTTTGACAAGAAAAACCAATGAGATAATAAGAAAAAAAGGTAAAAATATTGTCAAAAAACCTTTGGTGAAATTTGACGATATATACCCTTTTACATTAACCATAGATGATAGTTTCCAGGAATTGAGTTGCTTGTGTATCATAAAGATAAACGATGAATGTAGCTAAGGCTAAAAAAGGTACAAATGGTACACCTTTGTCTCTCCATATCATTGCAGGTATCATCGCTAAAATGGCAGAGAGGAAAATGGCTATAAAAAAGTTAGGAAATCCAAGGAGTGCTCCCATCGTTCCTGCTACGATGACATCTGCACCACCCATAGCTTGTTTACGTGCGAGTAGTGAGGAGAGTAAACCTATGAGGTAAAGCCCTCCTGCTGCGATGGCTGCATACATGATTGCATGTAAAAAGTCTGGTTGTACTAGGGCAAAAGCAAGTGCAGTAAAGTTGACAGAGTCTGGTACTGCCATATATTTAAAGTCTATCATCACTAAAGCAAAAAGTGCAGCAAAAGCAGCAGCTACAAAAGGAAAATACCATACAAGACCTACTTTAGTAAACAGAACAACAAAAATAATACCTGTAATAAATTCGACAATAGGATACTGTTTAGCAATAGGGTCTTTACAAAATGCACATTTCCCTCCTAAAAAGAGCCAAGAGAAAATAGGAATGTTGTGGTACCACTTTAAGGGTGTTTGACAGCTTTGACATTTAGAAGCGGGAAAAGCAATACTTTCATTTTTGGGTATACGGTAGATGACTACATTAAGAAAAGAACCTATCATGATTCCAAAGATAAAGACTAGACTTCCTGTAATTAGGTCAATCATTTAACACCTCCAAAGCGTCGTGTACGGTTTTTGTAATTTGTTATTATATCTTCTAACTCTTTAGCTGTGAAGTCAGGCCAAAGTGTAGGAGAGAAATATAACTCAGAGTAGCTTAATTGCCAGAGTAAAAAGTTGGAAATACGTTCTTCCCCAGAAGTACGTATGAGTAAATCGATGTCACTATAAGGGGTTTGAAGTGCTAAGGATATAGACTCTTCTGTAACTGAGGTAGTACCTTGTGAAATAAGTGTATTTACTGCAGTGACTATCTCTGCTCTACCACCATAATTGAGTGCAAGTATCTGGGTTAGATTTGTATTGTCTTTAGTGAGTCTCTGAGTTTCAAAAATACGTTTTTGTAAGGCTTTAGAGAAGTTATCCATATTTCCAATAGCTTGAAATTTTATACCATGCTCCATATATGTAGATAATTCATTTTTTAAATACTTATCTAAAAGCTTCATGAGGAACTCTACTTCGAGTTTAGGACGTTTCCAGTTTTCTGTAGAAAAAGCATAAAAAGTTGCTGTTTCTATATCTGTGTCTTTGGCACAAAAAGTGGTAATGTCTCGGATAGTCTCAGCTCCCACCTCATGACCTTTGATACGTTTAAAACCACGTTCTTTTGCCCATCTACCATTTCCATCCATAATGATAGCTAGATGTTTTAAAGGAGTATTAGTCATTGCTCAATTTTTTAGCTTCATCAAGGATTTTTTGAGATAAAGTTAATTTATCTGTACGACCTAAAGAGACTTGATTTTCTTTAGTAATAAAAGTAATCTCATTTTCATCACCACCAAAGCTTGTAGCATCTTGAAGTAAGTTATAACACACCGCATCTACACGTTTTTGGGTTAAAAGGTTTACTGCATTGTTTAATCCCTCTTGGCTATCCATCTCTGCTTTAAAGGCAATAGTCTTAATGTCTGTTTTGTCAAGGCTAGAGAGTATGTCCGTGGTTTGTTTTAATTCTATGTTCCATGTTTCTCCAAGCGTAGACTTTTTGACTTTCCCTTCTTGTGGAAACTTTGGTGTAAAGTCTGCGATAGCTGCCACCATAAATAAATAAGGTTCTTTTTGAATAAGATGTCTATCACTTGCATTCATGGATGGTTTCGACATTTTCCCTTTTTTTGATACACGTATAGCATCTTTAGTATAGTCAAATATCTCTTCAGCATCTTCCGTATTAATTGTATAAATATCAGAGGGAAGATCTTCATTACCCATGGTGGTAATATAACATACGTCAGCACCTTTAAGATACAAAGAGAGACAAAGTGCTTTTGCCATTTTCCCTGAAGAGAAGTTAGAGATGTAGCGTACTTCATCTATCTTCTCACGTGTGCCTCCACCAGTAACGACGATACGTCTGTTTTCCCAAAAAGGTTCTTTGAGTAGAGATTTAGCGATTTCAAAAAAGATTTCACTAGGTTCTGCAAGTGCACCATTACCTACATCACCACAAGCAAGAAGTTTTTCTTGAGGTTTGATGATGATATAATCATTGACACCAAGCATTTTAAGACTTCCTGTTGTGTAGTGGTTTGCTAACATTTGTGTATTAGCAGCAGGGGCTACTATCATCTCACCTTTAAATGCTAAGGCTGTTTGGGTGAGGATATTATCAGCTATCCCTTTGCTTAGTTTGTTGAGCGTGTTTGCTGTTGTAGGGGCTATGACAAAAACATCACACTTTTTTCCTATGTCAATATGGTTAAGTTCAGAGCTCCAAGACTCTGAACTTTCTGTCAGCACAGCATTGCGAGTGAGTGCTTCAAAAGTAAGTGCAGAGACAAAACGCTCAGCAGAGGTAGTCATCACGACATGAACTTCAGCTCCAGCTTTTACAAATAAACGTGCTAGGTCACAAGCTTTATAGACGGAAATGCTACCTGTAATACCTAAAAGTATGGATTTACCAGTTAAATTAATTTGCATTGTGTTTATTTCTCTCCGAAAAATTTATAAAAGAAATTTTTGATACTTTTCATTTCAGTACGTGAAATGGCTAAAGAACCTTTTTCTATATTTTTGTTTACTGTGGTACCTGCTGCGATGATAACATCATCTTCTATGGTTACTGGTGCAACTATTTGTGTATCTGATCCGATAAACACATTTTTACCAATGACCGTTTTGTATTTATTTTTACCATCATAGTTACAAGTAATCATTCCTGCACCAATGTTAGTCCCCTCATCTATACTTGCATCACCAATATAGGCAAGATGTCCAGCTTTTACGCCTGTAAGGGTAGATTTTTTTACTTCTACAAAGTTACCTATGTGTGTATCAATAAGCTTAGAGTTTGGTCTTATTCGTCCCATAGGTCCTACATCTGAATTTTCTATATGTGAGTCTTCTATAATAGAGTGGGTTTTTATATGTGAAGCAATAATATGTGAAGCACCTTGAATACTTACCCCATTTTCTAACATACATTCACCTTCAAATGTAGCACGTGAATCAATATAGATAGTTTCAGGCAAACGCATACTTACTCCTGCTTTCATCCACTCTGTTTTTATGCGACGTTGAAGTATCTCTTCAGCATGTGCAAGGTCGAGTTTCGAATTTACCCCTTTAAATTCTTCTTCCTCCACGATGACAGGATGGACAATTTTATCTTCTTCTACAGCCATTTTGATGATGTCTGTAAGGTAGTACTCTTCTTGTGCGTTGTTATTGTTAAGTGCTGGAATGTAACTGTCAAGTAGCTCTTTTTTGACACAGTAAACGCCAGCGTTGACGGTTTGTATTTCTTTTTGTGCAGGGATACAGTCTTTTTCTTCTACGATTTCTTGTACTTTACCATTAAAAATGACAACACGTCCATATCCGGAAGGATTATCAAGTTTTATGACAGACATATTGATATCTGCATCTCCTTGCATAAGTAACTCTAAAGCATTCATAGTCACCAGTGGCATATCACCATTAAGTATGAGGGCTTTGGTATGTTTTACTTCTACACCTTTCATAGCTCCACCTGTTCCAGGAAACTTTTCAGCATCTTGCATATGAAAATGTATACCTTCGTAATGCTTTTCTATCTGAGCTTGTATACGCGCTGCTTGATGATAAAGAACCACAGTAATATCATCAGATATCTTTTCTGCAGCGTCTATGGCATGAAAAAGCATAGACTTTCCTGAAATTTCATGAAGTACTTTTGGTGTTGTAGACTTCATTCTTGTACCTTGACCTGCTGCGAGTATAACGACTGATATAGACATTTTGAGAACCTTTACGATAAAATACGAAAATTATTTAATATTGCGATTATACCTAATTGTAATTAAAGGCATAAATTTGACATGTAAACATTTTGGAACTTGTGGCTCTTGTGGGCTGTATGATACAAGCTATGTAGAGCAATTAAAATCTAAAGAACAGAAAGTAAGTGCGCTTTTAAACCCTTTTTTTAAAAATACATTAGAAGTTTTTGACTCTCCTTCTTCACATTATAGAGCAAGAGCAGAGTTTCGTATTTGGCATGAAGGTGACAAATGTGATTATGCTATGGGAAACATCACCAAAGATGGAGCTATTAACATAGAAGAGTGTCCTAAAGTTATTGAGCCTATAGAAAAACGTATGTGGAAGTTACTGAGTAAAATTAATACTTCTACTGAGGTACTCAAAAGAAAACTTTTTTCTGTAGAATTTTTAGCAACTACTACAGATGAATGTCTTATTACGATGCTGTACCATAGAAAACTAGATGATACATGGAGCGAAGAAGCCAAACTTTTAGAGAGTGAACTTAACTGTAAAATAATGGGAAGAAGCCGTAAGCAAAAAGTCATACTCTCAGATGAGTTTGTCACAGAAAAACTTAATATTGATGATAAGGTTTTTACCTATGTGCAGTATGAAAGTGGATTTACTCAACCAAATCCTGTCGTCAATGTGAAGATGATAGAGTGGGCGATTAAGCAGGCTGAAAAGGTAGAACATGGTGACTTTTTAGAGTCTTACTGTGGCCTAGGAAACTTTACCTTACCACTTTCTCACTATTTTGATAAAGTACTAGCTACAGAAATCTCTAAACGTTCTATCCATGCGGCACTTGAAAACTGTGAGTTGAATGGAGTAAGCAATATCACTTTTGTAAGACTTGCTTCAGAAGAGATGACGGAAGCATTAAATGGAGTAAGAGAATTTTCTCGTTTAAAAGAACTAGATTTAAAATCTTATGATTTTTCTACAGTGCTTGTAGACCCTCCCCGTGCAGGGCTAGACGAGGGGACAATTGAACTTATTTCTAAAATAGACAATATTATTTATATTTCTTGTAATCCCGAAACACTTGCACGAGATTTGGAAATGTTAACAAAGACTCATAAAGTTATGGAAGCTGCAATGTACGACCAGTTCCCTCATACAGTACATGTAGAAAGTGGAGTTTTCCTTCAAAAAATAGTTTAGAATTTTTTTTGATGTTTTTTATGTTAGAATAGAGTATCCAATTATTTTAGGGGAAAGTATGGATTTTAATTATAATGTACTAATCGTTGATGATATTGTCGATAATATTCAAATAGCAATGAATATGTTAAAAGAAGAGAATTATAACCTTACGTTTGCACTCTCTGGGGAAGAATCCCTCTCTCTTATAGAAATGAATAACTATGATATAATTTTACTCGATATTATGATGCCAGAAATTGATGGTTTTACTGTATGTGAGCGTATTAAAAGCCTTCCAAAATATGTTGATGTTCCTATTATATTTTTGACTGCAAAGAATGATATAGATTCCATTTCTCAAGCTTTTTCAGTGGGTGCTGTAGACTATGTCTCTAAGCCATTTCATGCTGAAGAACTTTTATCACGTGTGAGGAGTCATCTTGAACTGTATCGTTCTAGGATGATTTTAAAAAATAATCATCTTACTTTACAAATCAAAGCAAAAGAAGAGAAGGATCGACTTCTCACAGAACTTGAAGAGGGACAAAAAGAGATTATTTATATATTAAGTGAACTCATAGAGTCTGCCTCTCCTGAAACAGGTCAACATATTAAACGTGTATCTCAAATATCTAAGTTATTAGCAGCGTATCATCCCTCTATGAATAAAGAAGATCAAGATACAATTTTTCATGCTTCTCCTATGCATGACATTGGTAAGATAACTATACCTAAGGCTATACTTACTAAACCAGGCTCACTCACTGATGATGAATTTGAAATTATGAAAACACATGCAAGTGCAGGACATAAATTTCTTAAAAACTCACAACGTAAAATTTTAAAAGCAGCAGATATCATCGCTTCACAACATCATGAAAAATGGGATGGTACAGGATACCCTAATGGGTATAAAGGTGAAGAGATACATATCTTTGGACGTATTGTTGCTATTGCTGATGTATTTGATGCCCTCACACACAAACGATGTTATAAAGAAGCTTGGAGTATTGAAGATTCTGTTGAGTATTTAAAAAAACATAAAGGAACACATTTTGATCCACAATTGATTGATATCTTTATGGAGCATCTTGATGAATTTGTTGCTATTATCCGTAGTTAGAATAAACATACTCCTTTTCTTACTATCTATTGTTACTCCAGCACTAACACTCTCAAATAAAGAGAAACAATGGATAGAAGAACACCCTATAGTTAAGGTTGGGGGAGGGCCTGATTGGGCACCGTTTGATTTTGTAATAGAGAACAAATATAATGGTATTGCCAATGATTATTTAAAGTTACTCTCTGAACAAACAGGACTTCACTTCCAAGTAGAAATAGATATATGGAAAAATAACCTTCAAAAAGCAAAAGATGGTCGCATAGACCTCTTACCCGCTATTTATTATACCGAAGAACGTAGTAAGTATTTACAGTTTAGTAAAGACTATTTTTCTATGCTTGATTATTTTTTTATACGTAATGATTTAGAGGTTAAAAGTTTAAGTGATCTTAATGGAAAAATTGCTGCAATTCCTGAAGATTTTGCACATGCAGATTTACTTAAAAAAGAGTTTCCTTTAATTAAAATCCTTACTGTACCTACATTTTCAGATGCCATAGATGCTGTTTTAGAAAAGAGAGCTGATATACTTTTTGATACTTATGCTGCCTTGACATATGTGCTACGAAAGGAAGCAATTAATACGATAGTGCCTTTTAAGTCATATAGAAAAAATAGCGCAACAAAACTCTATATGGCGACGTATTACAATAATTTTATGCTCATAAATATTATAGATAAGGCTTTAAATGAAATAAGTAATGAGGATAAAAAAAATATACGTAATAAGTGGGTTTATTTTAATGATGATATTTTAATTGATTATACATTAATATATCAGATATTAGGAGTATTTTTATTTTTTATTTTAGGGACATGGTATTGGTATAGAAAATTACATTATGAGGTGCAAAAGAGAAAAGAGAGTGAAGCTCAAATGTCTATGCTTATAGAAAATATACCATTAAATGTAATTGTAAGTGGATTTGATGGAAGTGTTTTAAGAGCCAATGCTTTTGCCTTAAATACATTTAATATTGCAGCAGAAGATATCTATAGATATAATGTCTTGTCATTTTATGCAGATACAACTGAGCGTGATGAGATTATAGAAACAATTAAGTTAGAGGGTAAAGTTAATAAACGTATTGTTAAGTTTAAACGCCTAGATAAAAGTGAAATGAATATTATGATTTCTATTATTCCTATCGTTTATGATGGAAGAAAAGCACTCTTAAGTATTATGGTTGATTTAACAGAACGTATAAAAATGGAAGAGGATTTACGAGAAGCTAAAGAATCTGCAGATAGTGCCAATAAATCAAAATCAGAGTTTTTAGCCAATATGTCACATGAGATTAGAACGCCTATGAATGCCATCATAGGTTTTACTGAGCTACTTAATGAAGAGATAAAGGAAACACGACTTAAAGGTTATGTAAAGACCATTAAAAGTGCAGGGCATACATTATTAACCTTGATTAATGATATTCTAGACTTATCTAAAATTGAAGCAGGGAAACTAGAAGTTAACAAACGTGCAACAAATATATTTGATTTAAGTGAAGATGTATTGAATATATTTATGATGTCTGTGAGAGATAAAGGAGTAGACCTCATTTTAGATATAGACAGCACAATACCCAAAAGTTTGTTGATAGATGGTATACGATTAAGACAAATTTTTGTAAATATTATTGGGAATGCTGTAAAATTTACAGAGAAGGGTTTTATTAAATTGAAAATCTCAGCCTTTAATATAGATAATCATTTATCGAAACTTGATCTACAAATTGTCGTTGAAGATACAGGTATGGGAATACCCAAGAATCAATTGGAGAATATTTTCCATGCATTTAAACAACAATCAGGACAAGATAATAGTCAATATGGGGGTACAGGTTTAGGGCTTTCTATCTCTAAGAGACTTGTTGAAATGATGGATGGTAAATTAGAAGTAGAAAGTACAAAAGGAAAAGGTTCTAAGTTTTTTGTCTATCTTTATGGTATTGATATTTCTTCAATACAGATGCTAGATGAAATCAATATGCAAGAGCAGATAGATGTACAAAATCTTAGATTTAAACCAGCAAAACTTCTAGTGGTTGATGATATTGAAGACAATAGAGATTTGATTATTCAAAATTTTAAAAATACTGCTTTGACAATCATAACAGCAAATGATGGTATAGAAGCGATTGCACAATATAAAAAAGAGAATCCTGATATTATTCTTATGGATATACGTATGCCAAATATGGATGGATATATGGCAGCAGAAGAGATAAAAGTATTAAATAATTCAGTACCTATTATAGCATTAACAGCCTCAATTATGAAAGATGAATATGAACGTGTTAAAAGTGAACATTTT
>Ga0256827_10001169_pt1 | contig 16651 bp, 16 predicted proteins | sample CV84metaG_FD_185977 | JGI IMG/M metagenome (GOLD analysis project Ga0256827, IMG submission 185977) | Hydrothermal vent microbial communities from East Pacific Rise, Pacific Ocean - CV84 | ecosystem: Environmental > Aquatic > Marine > Hydrothermal vents | place: Pacific Ocean: East Pacific Rise... | reverse complement strand
ATATGTACAATTGCACGATGCTGTTTGTTCATATCAACCTCTGCACCATAATGTTCTAGTGCATGAATCAACTGTTTAGTATCAATATTTCCTGATATAGGATGTTCAAATAGTTTTTGGATTTTTGTTTTATGTTTGCTCATGTAGTAATTCCTTATAAGGGTACTTCTTAGTACCTAAGGTTATTATCGTCTTTTAAAGATTAAAAGTGTCTTATCTTCCGTATCATAGAGTGAAAAAGTCTGTTTTTCTACAAGTTTAAGCCCAGAGAGTTTTTGAAAGGTTTTTATCTTATGAAAATGTTGAATAATTGTATCTTGGTATTTTGTGTAAGAGCCATCTTCTTGTTTTTCAAAAAGAGTAAACTGAGTGTTGAGTTCATCATTATGAAACTCAGCATCCACGTTAAGGAACTCTTTGTCATTCTCTTTTGACATACTCCCTTCTGCTACATCAGAGAAGCCATATCGTGTGTTAATGTCAGCTATAAAGATTCCATCATCGTTGAGTTTACTGGCCACTGCATCTAAAAATTTCACAAGTGCCTCTTTGTCCATAAAGTTTAAAACATCAAAAATACTTACAATTGCATCATATTTGCCAGCAACATCTGCTACATCAATACACTCAGCATCCAGACCAGCTTCAAGACACTCATCAACCATAACAGAGCTTAAATCGACTCCCTTACACATTACACCATCACTCCCCATACGCTGCATAAAGCCACCGCGACCACAGCCAACATCTAAAAGAGTTTTGACATTTTTTTCATCAAGTTCTGAGCGGTACAGATCATAAAGAGCTTCGGTTGCTTCTTCAATGCCTAGTAGGTGTTCGGCTTTTGCATAGAGGTCAAGGTTTGTCATTACTTCGCTTTTTGCTCCGCTTTTATAACTTCATTTATTTTTTCATAAATATCTAAAACTTCATCTTTTTTAGCAATGTAACTATTTTTATTTGCGATTAAGTACGTTGAAGATGTCATAATATCTTCTACTACTTCTAAGCCATTCTGTTTCATTGTAGCACCCGTCTCAACAATATCAACAATCATATCTGCTAAACCTATAAGAGGAGCAAGCTCAATAGAACCGTAGAGTTTGATAATCTCAACACTTACAGCTCTCTCTTCAAAGTACCGTTTTGTAATGTTTACCATTTTAGATGCAACTTTAAGTTCTGGTTTGTTAAGGTCAAGTTTCTCGCCATTTCTCATCCCAATAGAAACCTTACAGACACCACGTTGAAGGTCTAAAAGACGCACTACATCAAGACCCTGCTCCTCTAAAGTATCTAGTCCAACTACACCAATATCAGCCGCTTGATGATAAACATACGTCGCAACATCTTGGTTACGAACTAGTAAAAAACGAAAATTAGGAGTCTCCAAAATTAGTTTTCTATCATCAAACTTAAAACTATCTCCAAAGATAGTCTCAAAAATTTCTAGTGTCTCTTTAGCGATACGACCTTTTGGAAGTGCAACTGTTAGCATAAATCAGCCTTTTTTATAATCTTTTTCATTCCACTAAATATCAAATCTTCTTTGACTTTAGCATTTTTAAATACTTTTTGAAACTCATAAGCATCTCCACCCGTTAAAATCACATCCATTTTATGTGATATAACCTCTGAGTAGAGAGTTTTTAAAAAGCCATAACTTATGGCATCTTGTGAATTTTTCGGCATTATATCCAAGTCACACTCAAAGTTAAATGAATAATCTAAACGTGAGGAGATATTTGTATATGTTTCTTGCATAGCTTGTATACCAGGGTAGATAAAACCACCTTCAAAAACACCCTCTTTTACGACATCTACCGTTATTGCACTCCCAGCATCTACTATAACCACGTTAGAGACAGCTTCACAAGCAAAAATCCTATCAACTCCCATAGTCTCGTAGTAGTTTTTCATATCTACATACGGAGCCAAGTCTATCCAGTTCTTCTGCCCTTTTAAAAGCTTTGCAATCACAGGGTTAACACAGATATAAAAAACCTCTTGTGTAATCTCTAGGGGATTAAACGAGTTTACACTTTTTTTATAGTCACTTTCATCATCTAAGAAGTGGTAAGAGGTGTTTCCAATATCGCAAAGAAGCATTAGTGAATTTTCCAACCAGCTTCTTTAAATGCACTAGCGGCCTTAGAGCATAGAGGGGCATCAATAAAGATAACCTTATGTTTAAACTTATGGTCAAAAAAGAGTGTGAGCTTGCCATAAATCTCTTCAAACTTATGAACATCTTTCATAAGCAATCGACTCTTCTGACTCACTGCAAAAATTGCCCAAAAATAGCCAGTTGTATCGGTTGCTTTATAGATTTTTATTTTATTACGTATTCCTAACTCTTTAGGAGAAACCTCTACCATTTTTTTATAAATTTTCCCTTTTTTTCGAAGGGAGTCTACTACCATCTGCATATCGATTATTTTGCCTTTTAACTTATTAATTGTATTTTATCTAAACTTTACTTAGTAGAGCTAAACTGACGGTTAAAATAAACTTTTATGTTAATTTAATCGTCAAAACTGTATACTTCTATTTAAAATTATAAAGGCTGACTCTTGAAATATATAACTCTTCTTATGACTATACTTCTTTTTTTTAGTGCTTGTTCAGATGAAAAAGCTCACAAAAACTACAACGGGGAAAAACTTATAGAGCAAAAATGTGCCTCTTGCCATAACCTCGATATGCCACCAACCCTCTCAGATGATGAACTAGCACCACCAATGATGGCTGTTGCTTTTCATATGTACAGTTTTGTAACTCCTACAGATGAGAGTCAAAGAACTTCAAAAGCCATTGAGTTTGTGGTTGACTATGTTCAAAACCCTGCTCTTGAGAAATCATACTGTGACAAAGAGAGCCTTGAACGCTACGGTCTGATGCCCTCTCAAAAAGGCAAACTCAGTGTAGATGAAACAAAAGCGATAGCGGAGTATATGTTCCTACACTTTACTCAAGAAAATCTTTCTAAAATACAAAAAGCAAAAAAGAAATTTGATTCCCTACCTGCAGGAGAAAAACTCGCACTCAAACATAGATGCCTAAGCTGTCATAAAAAAGATGTCAAAACTGTTGGGCCTGCATTTACAGAGATTGCTAAAAAATTTAAAACAAAGCCTTTAGAGATGCAAAAGAGTATTATAGAGGGCTCTAAAGGAGAATGGAAAGAGTCAAATGGAGCGGTTATGCCTCCATTTAAAACACTGACTAAAGATGATTTAGAAACTTTAACTCAGTGGATTTCAGCAATCTAACTCATAAAAGATGGGTAGATTTTCTTCACAATAAAGTAGATTTTACACCCTACACAGAAGTTAAAAAAAACATCTAAGAGTGAACAGCTTAAAAAGATGCCTCCAACTACCATAGAGAAAAGGTACAAGTTTAAGTTGTTCCCAGCGACTAAGAGAAGTAAAAAGAAAATCGCAAAATACCCTGCTAATCTTTTTGCTCCACTATCTGTTAGTTTATCCTTAAGTTTAAAGGATTTTTTGAGAAATTTTGCTACTTTGTAGAGGAGACTCAGCTTATTATTGCAAAAAAGTCTCGTAATAAACTCAAAAAGTAAAAAATAGACTATAACCACGTTGAGAGTTAAAAGATAGCTAAGAAGTAGTGTACTTACTAAAAAAGAGTTAATTCTTGAGACGTTTGAATCAACTTTTTCAAAACTAAGAGGGCAAGAATAGGACATAATTTTTACTCACATTTAAAATATAGGTCAAATTCTAGTGACATACTCTTAAAGAAGAGTTACATTAGTTTTTTATCTATGGGCACCTCTAAAAACCCTAACCTTCTCAGAGTACAAAAGAGGAGTGAGATTGTGCATAACTTTTTTTGAGTTATAGCCATAGCTACGGCGATAAAAAATTATGTGCAAGATTACTTCTCTTTTGTGCTCCCTATGGGCACTCTAGTAGATAAGCCACTACTTCGTTAAAACTAATTGAAGCTACTAGTAGCTCCTGCTTAATTTTGCCTTGTATTGACCTATCTACTAGAGTGCTGAGAAAGTTAGGGTTTTTAGAGGTGCCCATATTTCTCCACACTCTTTTTAATCTTAGAAAACTCCTTATCTACAGCAAAACAGCTTCTCATTGTACAGGCTAAATACTCCTCCATCTCTTCTGCTTTTACTAAAAGGTATGGATGTTTTATCTGCTTAATTTTAAGAGTGTTTTTCATAAGGTTCTGCTGTGAGCTTTTAAGTGTCACTATGCCTACTTTTTGCATCATAAAAGCTCTTGCACCTGCTGGTGTTTCAAACTGTTTTTTCTCTATCTCTGCATTCATGGATTCTAATGTTTTTATGGCTAATTTTTCATACTTAAAAGATGCCTTGAGTGAAGCAAGTTTGAGAATATTTTGACTCATCTTTCCAAGAGCAGAGGTGTAGTACTTGTCTTTGAGGTCTGCCTTTACTTCCAAAGAGTCATCGGAGAGGTACCAAACACCCTCTTTATAAAATTTTCTTTTTGCCACACTTAAGAGATACTCTGCAAAATCTAGTTTTTTACTCTCTAACGTGGCTTCATAACCCGATATAAGTGCTCCTATCATAAAGGAGTAATCTTCTAAAAGTCCTAACTGTTTTGGCTCTAATCCAAGAAGAGACTGGTGGTACAGCTCCCCTTTTTTAAACATGAACGTGGTTAAGGCTTCTAAATGCTCATCTGCTTGTTTGGCATACTTAGCATCTATCGCAGAGGCTTTATAGAGAGCTTCTATCATCATTGCATTCCAAGCTGTATTTATCTTTTTGTCAATAAATGGGTACTCTTTTTTTACCCTAATTTTACGTAACTCTTTTGTAAATGCATCAAATCCAGCAGGACGTTTACGAGTGTAAAAGTTAAGATGTACCTTCCCCTCAAAATTTCCTTCTATGGTAAATTCAAGTGCCTCTTCTATTACATCTTTATGAGGATTGTTTAAAAGTGCAGCTTTTGTATCTTTGGGAGTAAAAAGAAAATACTCTCCCTCCTGATGGTCTGTATCTGCATCACTCGCACTCAAAAAAAGCTTCTCTTTTTGAAACCTTTGCTCCACCATAGCAATCGTTTCATTAACAACATCTTTATAGAGTTTTTTAGCACTCATTATGTATGCTCTTGTATAGAGTGGTATCAACTCCGCTTGGCTATAAAGCATCTTTTCAAAATGGGGAATCTCCCAAGCTGCATCGACACAGTATCGGTAAAAACCACCTCCAACGTGGTCATAAAGACCACGAAGTGCCATACTGTCAAGCATAAAAAAAACTCTACTTTTTACCTTTTTATTATCCTCTAAAATTGCTAAATCTAGCATCAAGTTTATTTTAGCAACCTCTGGAAATTTTTTGTGACGGCCAAATCCACTATAGATATCATCAAAGTTTTTATGAACCTCTTTGAGGAGAGATTTAGCTGATATTTTAGCACTACTATTTTTAACAGACCTAAGTGTCTGTTTCATAAGTTTCTCTATATTTTCCACATCTTCTTGAATTAGTTCATAATTGTCTCTATATCTTTTAGCCAAACGTGGTAAAAGTGTATCTAACCCTTCGGAGTAAGTCTGTTTTGTATTTGGTATATAAGTTCCAACATAAAAAGGCTTTTTTTCAGATGTTAAAAAAGCACTAAGAGGCCAACCACCTGAGCGATTTTTTACCTTAAAATATATCTTTTGGTAGAGAGTATCTAAGTGTGGCAACTCTTCTTTGTCCACTTTTATACAGATAAAGTGCTCATTAAAAACTCTTGCTATAGCTTCATTCTCAAAAGATTCTTTTGCCATAACATGGCACCAGTGACATGTTGAATAACCGATAGATAGAAATACGGCCTTACCCTCTTTTTTTGCTTTTTTAAAAGCCGCCTCTCCCCAAGGCATCCAGTTTACAGGGTTGTTCTCATGCTGTTTAAGATATGGAGAGCTCTCATACTGAAGTAAGTTTTTGGCATCACTACCCAAAAGTGTTGAAACAAGTAGCATGATTAATAATAATTTTTTCATTCAATATACCTTGAAATTATTATACATTAAATTAATAAATTTGATTTTTATGTGATATAGGAAAATGAAATATACGTTATAATAAGAGCTTAATTACAGTTCTTTGTAATTAAATAAAATAAATAGGAAACTTAATGAAAATAATAGCACTACCGCTTTTGTTTACACTAATTTTAAGTGCTTCAGATATTTCGGTATCTAACTCTTTAACACTAGATGAAGCCATTAATATATTAAAAAATGAAAACTTAGAAATAAAAGCTGCTCAACTTGATGTAAATGCAGCAAAAGCAGATGCAGACGCGGCAACTGGAAACAACTGGGGAAAACTAGACCTTATCCAAGATGTAGCACGTTCAAACGATGCTGGAAATGTATTTGGATTTAAACTTACTTCACGTGAAGCAACTTTTGGAGATTTTGGATTTGGTGATGCAAATATGCCTCCATTTGGTACACCTGGCTTTTTAGTTACTCCACCAGATAGCTTAAACTACCCAGATGACAGAAACTTCTTTCAAACAAAGCTCAAATACGAAGTGCCTCTTTTTACAGGTTTTATGCTGAGTGGGTATGAAAATATAATGAACTCTATGACTAAAATGAAAACATTAGAAAAAGAGCAAGTTGTAAGTGAAAAAATTTATGAAATCAAAAAGAGTTTTTACGATATGTCTCTTCTACAAGACTCGGCTAAAAACTTAAGAGTGATTTTAAACAATATAAAAAAACTTGAAACTATGACTCAAAATATGATTGATGTTGGGTATGCAAAAAAGGTCGACCTTTTAGAAGTACAAGCCAAAAAAGGAAATGTTGAGAGACTCATCAACCAGATGCACTACAATGAGAAACTCCTCTATCACTACATAAGCTTTCTTCTTAACCAAGAAGTAACTCAAATAGAGACACCTACACATAATGCACCAATGCCTCTTTACACCAATGAAGATATATTAGCATCTAACCTCGATGTACAACGTGCTTCAACAGGGCTTATAATTACTAAAGAGATGGTTGGTGTGTCTAAAGCTTCATACTACCCAATGGTTGGTGCTTTTGCAGAATTAGGAACTGCTGATGATAGTTTTCTAGGTGATGCGAATGATCATAAATCTTATACCATTGGTGCAAGACTTACTTGGAACCTTTTTAATGGTGGAATTGACTCTGCTAAAATTGAAAAATCTAAAATAGAAAACCTAAAAACTAAAACACAAGTACAACTCGCGCGTAAAGGAATTGCACTACAAGTAAGTAAAATCAAAACAGAGATTCAAACTCGTGATATGGAAATCAAATCACTTAAAAAAGAGTTACTTCTTGCAGACCAGATATATGCAAACTATGAGGGAAGATATAGAGAAAAGCTCTCTTCAATGAGCGATGTCATTATAAAGCAGTCTGAGCAGGTTCAAAAAATACTGCAACTACAGATGGCATACAACAAACGAAATGAAAGAATTTTCGCACTAGAAAAACTAGCAAACGGAGAAAACAGATAATGGTACAAAAAATTTTACTTGCAGTAGCCTTAGGTGCTACACTAATTGCTGAGAGTTTAACACTCTCTGGGAGTGTTATATCAGATAACCAAAAAATGATTACAAGTCGTTTTATGGGGTTTGTAACAGATGTAAAAGTCTCAGAAGGAGAGTTTGTTAAAAAAGGTCAACTCCTTTATACAATTGACTCAAAAGAGATAGATGCTTCTTTAACACAGGTTCGTCTTGGAATTTCTCAAGCACAACTGAGTCTTCAGATGTATCAAAACCAACATACAAATGTAAAACTTAACCTAGATAGACATCGTCGTCTTCTCAAAAAAGATATGGTTTCAAAATATGAGGTTGAGAACCTTGAGCTTGCTGAAAAAAACTTAGCCAATATGATTCGTATAGCGAAAAAACAAGTAAGACAAGCTAGAGCACAATCATCACAAGTGAATAACCAGTATAGATACTTAAATATTAAAGCACCTAATGATGGTGTTGTTGTAGCTAAAAATATTCGTGTTGGTGAGATGGCTATGCCTGGTATGCCTGCATTTGTTATCTCTGATTTGAGTAACTTAAAAATTGCTACTGAAATTCCAGAGAGCTACTTAGCTACAGTAAAACATGGAACAAAAGTAAAAGTAGAAATTCCTTCACTTAAAATTGTAACTATTGGAACAGTTTCAGCGATTATTCCTAACTCTAACCCAATGACGCATACATTTAAGATAAAAATCTCTTTTACAGCTAAAAACAGATCAGTTTACCCTGGTATGTATGCAACCGTTGTAATTAACTAAGGTTATAAGATTATGAATCAACATAAACCTTATCAACCAACAGATTCAGCAGGAAAACTTGCTCGTGCCTTTTTAAGAAATCCGCTTACCGTTGTTTTGGGATTTTTTCTAATCGCTATTGGTTATTTAGCCCTTATGGTTATGCCAAGAGAAGAGAACCCACAGATGGTAGTCTCTGGTTCAACTGTAATTGTTGCCCTTCCTGGAGCAAGTGCAGAGGAAGTTCAAAGAGTCATCGTACAACCACTTGAACGTAAGATGAAAGAGGTAAAAGGAGTAGAGCATATCTACGGTCGTGCTATGGATAATGTAGGTATTGTTAATGCAGCATTTTTTATAGGGGAAGAGAAAGAGGGTTCTAACCTCAAAGTCTATGATAAAATTATGCAAAACATTGATATTCTTCCTATTGGAGCAATGAATCCAATGATTAAACCTCTTGATATTGATATTGACATTCCAGTTGTCTCTATCGCATTTTTTGCTAATGATAAAGGAATGAGTCACACACAACTGCATGATAAAGTTAAAAAGATCCAACACCATATTAATGGTCTTCCAAACGTGGCTGTTACAAATATAAAAGGGTACCATAAACACCAGTTTAATATAGAAGTAGACCTTCATAAACTCTCTGGATATAATCTTTCAATGGGGCAGATTATGCAAGCTGTGCAATCTCTTTCATATGCTGTTCCAGCAGTAAAAAATAGAACAAAAGATAATGAGATAGTTATGGTTGGTGTTAAAAATGCCATTGAGAGTTCAAAAGATGTCGGTTCTATCTTAGTAGCACAGTATATGGGCTCACCAATTCACCTCAATCAAGTAGCGACTGTTACAGACTCTTATGATATTCAAAACTTCAAAGAGGCTTCTATAAGTATTCGTAAAGAAGATGGTACATTCACTCCACTACAAGAGCAAATTACACTTACCGTTTCAAAACTTCAAGGTACAAATGCAGTTGTTATCGCAAATGCGGTAAAACAAGAACTTGAGGCTTACAAAGAGTTTTTAAACAAAAATGGTATTAGTTATGTAATTACTAGAAATGATGGAGAACGTGCTAATGAGGCAGTAAATGAACTTGTTTACCACCTGGTACTCTCTATTGTTATTATAGCTATTTTACTCGCACTTGTTCTTGGTTGGAGAGAGTCTCTCATCGTTACTTTTACTGTTCCAGCCATCTTAGCGATTACTCTTTTTATAGCCTATTTAACAGGTCAAACTATTAACCGTATTACTCTTTTTGCATTTTTACTCTCACTAGGGCTTCTAGTGGATGCCGCAATTATTGTAATTGAAAATATCCACCGTCACTACCACTCAATAGAGTCACAGCATGAGTCTCCTGATGATTTAATGATTAAAGCGACAGATGAGATTGGACCACCGACAAATATTGCTACATTAGCAATTATTATGACTATGGTACCAATGGCATTTGTTGGACAGATGATGGGGCAGTTTATGAAACCAATTCCAGCTAATGTTCCTGTGGCACTTATTGCTTCACTTTTTGTTGCTTATATCTTTACACCTTACCTAGCTGTTAGAATGCTAAAACGTCCCGATTTTAGTAAAAAAGGAGGTCACTAATGTTTAAAAAGTTTGAAAAAGCAGTTCTGAATGGTATTCAAAGTACTGCACAAAGAAGATTCATTCTTATTGGAACTTTAATTGGGTTTATCCTCTCTATAATGATGATAGCACCTACAAAAATGGTTCTCGCAAAGATGCTTCCAGGAAAAGACAATGATACTTTTACAGTCTATGTTGATCTTCCAAATGGTAGCTCAATTCAACAAACAAAAGAAGTCACTGATTGTGTTGTTGGATTTGTACAAAAAGAGGAAGAGGTTCTAGATACTGAGGTTTTCTTAGGCATGGGTTCACCTCTTGATTTTGCAGGACTCATTAAAGGTTCACACTTTAAAAATTCAGAAAATGTAGCTGAAGTTGTACTTAATATTACAAAAAAACATCATCGTAATGAACCATCTTATATGATGGTTCAACGTATGCGGCCCATTATCAATCAGACATGTGCTAACATCTATCCAAATACAAAAATCTCTTTTGTAGAACCACCTGCAGGACCTCCTGTTATGGCAGCCATTGTTGCTGAAATTTATGGTTATGATGCAGATGGTATTCGAAAACTTGCAAACAGAGTCTCTAGTGTTTTTGAGAAGACTGAAGGTTTAGTTGACATTGATATCATGCAAGATGATATTTTTGACACATATGAAATTATCGTTAATAGTGAAAAGGTATCACGTTCAGGTGTTTCTATAAAGCAGTTAAATGACATTCTTTACCTTGCATTTGAAGGTATGAATATCGCTGTGAAAAACTCTGATGTTTACAATGACCAAATTCCTATCTATCTCTCCCTAAGTGTGGATTCTAAAAAATTCTCAACTAAAGATATAAATGCAGTTCGAGCTAAATTTGCAGCACTTAAACTTATGAATAAAATGGGAATGATGATTCCTCTTACAGAGATAGTAACCATTAAGCCTAAAAAATCAAACCCTATGATACTAAGTAAAAATCTTTATGAGATGACAAATGTTATGGCGGAGACAGATATGGTCTCACAAGTCTACCCTCTTATGGAAGCTAGAAATGTCATTTTAGATACTTTCAGTGATAAGTATGAGATAACAAAAACTGGTCTTTTTAACCTTGAATTAAAAGATAAAGAGACAGCCTCAGTCTATAGACTTGTTTGGGATGGAGAGATGGAGGTAACACTTGATACCTTTGTAGAGCTTGGAGCTGCTTTCATAGCTGCATTAGTACTTATTTTTCTACTCATGGTAATTTACTATAAAAGCTATACTCTCAGCGGAATTATTCTACTTGGTTCATTCCTCTCTATTATTGGAGTTATTGTTGGTCACTGGATAATGGATGTATTTACAGCCGATACATTTTTTCTGACAGCGACATCACTTATAGGATTTATTGCACTTATTGGGATTAGTTCTCGTAACTCTTTACTTCTTATTGACTTTACTAAGTCACTTATGGGTGATAAAGGGATGCACAAAGCAGAGGCCATTGCATATGCAACAGCAACACGTGCTAAACCAATTTTCTTAACTGCCGCAGCTATTATCTTGGCTTCAACACTTTTAGCTGGAGATGCCGTATTTGGTGGCCTTGGTGTTTCTCTTATTTTTGGAACTGTTGCAGCTGTTGTCTCTTCACTTATTATAGTTCCTGTACTTATGTACATAGCTGACTTAGAGACTCACTTTGGTTTCCATGAAAGAAAAGCAGTATCTATTAACGAACCACTTTAAAACTTACACTGTAGCTCCTCTGAGCTGCAGTCCTCTACCCTCTTTTTTACTCTGCATGAGAATTTATAGACAATATACTTTTCTAGAGTTCATTTTTATATAAAATATTAGAAGAAAATTAAAAAAAGAAGTGGGAATAAAGTCTCAAAAGAGACTTTATAAAGAAGAGGTTATATACGAGCGTAGTTTACACTTATACATGCATCAAGAGATGCTAACTCATTAAGAGTTGTATCACATACAGCATTATCAACTAAGATAACAGCTAATGCTTCTGACTTACTGTTTCTTGCAAGTGAGAAATCAGAGATATTAACACTGTTTTTTGCTAAAGTTGAACCAATCTGACCAATAACACCAGGAACATCACTATTTTTAAATAGAATCATATCCCCTTTGAGTGCTACTTCTATATCAAAACCATCAATAGCAACAAGACGTTTTATACCATCATCAAAAATAGTAGCAGAGATAGTTGTTGTTCCCTCAGCTGTTGTGAGTTTAATAGTAATAAGATTTTTAAAGACTGATGAATCTGCAAGTGCTTCTGATTCTATTTTAATGCCCTTCTCTTTTGCTACAAACTCAGCATTTACATAGTTAATTGTATCATCAGAGTTTTGACTCATAGCACCAACAGCTACAAAAGTTGCAAGAGAGTCAACATATTCAGCTATCTCACCATGACCACTTACTTTAATAGCAATAATCTGAGACTTATTCATCTGAGACTCTAAGAAACCAATTTTTTGTCCCATCTCTAAAAATGGTTTTACAAAACTAGGTATTTTTGACTCATCAATCGGTAAGTTCATCGCATGAGGATATGCTATACCTTTTGCTGCCTCAATAGCGTTAGCTGCTGCTTGAGTTCCTATGTTATACTGAGACTCATAAGTATTAGCCCCTAAGTGCGGAGATACTACGATATTATCAAGATCTAAAAGAGGATGGTCAGTTGCTGGTTCTTTGTTAAATACATCAATACCTGCAAAACGGATTTTACCTGATTTAAGATTGTTAAAAAGTGCCTCTTCATTGTAAAGACCACCACGTGCACAGTTAATAACTACTACACCATCTTTCATCTTTGCAAACTCTGCCTCATCTATCATACCGATAGTCTCTTGGTTTTTAGGTGTATGAATAGTAATAATGTCACAAGCTAAAATATCTTCAAAATTCTTAGTATAAGTCATATCTAGGTCTGTTACCTTAGATGGGTGAATATATGGGTCATAAGCGACTATATCCATCTCAAAAGCTTGTGCACGTTTTGCTACACGAGAACCAATGTTACCAAAACCAATAACACCTAGTTTTTTACCTTTCATCTCATACCCGTACCACTTCTCACGTTTCCAGATTCTCTGGTTTTTAAGGTGGTCATGCGAGTACGGAAACATTCTCATACAAGAGAGCATATGAGCCATAGTAAGCTCAACTGCTGCAATAGTATTCGCTGTAGGTACATTCATAACAATGATACCCTCTTTTGAACATCCCGGAATATCTACATTATCAACACCAACACCAGCACGAACAATCGCTTTCATGTTTGTTGCATGTTTAATGAAGTTTGCATCTACATCTGTAGAACTTCTAGTAATCGCAATATCTGCTTGAGGAATAATCTCACTTACTAATTTATCTTTTGGTTCATCTGCTGCCATAATGAAGTTTATATTTTCATCACTACGAAGCATCTCTAAACCAGCTTCATGAATATGATCACATACTACTACAGTATATTTTTGCATCTATGCATCCTTTTTGTACGGTCTAATTTTTGCCGAAATTTGATAATTTTTTAATACTTTTACTAAAGACTTTAATCTCTTAAGATTTTTAGAATAAATAAGTAACTCTATGCTAGTTTTATCACGTTTAAGATAATAACGCAAGCCATGCTGCTTCAACTCCTCTTTTAAACAAAAAAGTTGATATGGATCTAAGAGGGAAGCAGATAACTTATAGATAGTTGTAATTTTAGTTGGAGTTTTTTTCTCTAAATCTACTTGAACATAGACTTCATTAACAGGGTAAAAATAACCGAGTTGCTGTGTCTTTGAAAATTGATTTAGCCAAACTTGTTCTGATTTTTTTTGAACCAATTCATTCTTATGAACGAGAGGTTCACTCTGTACATCTATAGTGTCAGAATTAATAGAGATAAGAAAAAAGAGAATAAAAATCGCCACTCCAAGTGCTAGGACTGGAGTAAGCCATTTTATTATCTTCTGCATTTATACTGCTTAGTTAAATTTATCTTTGATTAAATCACCTAAAGAGTGTGATTCATTGTCATTAATTTCTTCTAACATTGCTTGATTTTTAATATAGTCAAGTTTTTTAACTGATAAACGGATACGGTCTCTTTTTGTATCGATAACAGCAATTGCAGCTTCAATTTCTTGACCAGCTTCTAACTCTTCTTTTACAAGTGGAGTTAAATCTTCATCACGGATTAATGCATCAACACCATCTTCTAAAGAAACGAATACACCAAAGTCTTTAATGTCACGGATAGTACCTGTAACAATAGAGCTAGTGTTATGAGTTGTAGCAAATTTATCAATAGGAGACTCTAAAAGAGTTTTTCTATTTAAAGATATTTTTTGATCTTCAGCATTGATTTTAGCAATTTTAACTTCAATCTCTTCACCAGATTTTAAAACTTCTTTACATTTAGTATTTTTGTCCCAAGAGATATCTTGGTTATGTAAAAGACCTTCAACACCAGAGATACGAACAAATGCACCAAAGTCAGTTAAAGATGTGATAGTACCAGTTACAACATCACCCTCTCTGTAGTTCTTTAAGAACTCATCAAATGGTTTTGGTAAAAGTTTTTTAAGTGAAACACGTAGTTTATGAGTTTTTGAGTTAATTTCAATAACTTCAACATCAATCTCTTGACCTACTTCTAAATAATCATTAGGATTTTTAACATTTTTGTCCCAAGCGATTTCAGAGATATGTAAGAAACCTTCAATATCGTTTCCTAAGTCAACAAATACACCATAAGCTTCAATATTTGAAACAGTTACAGTAATTGTATCGCCTTCATCTAATTCAGACTCAACTTCAGCCCATGGATCTGGCATAACAGCTTTGATTGAAAGAGATAAGTGACGTTTATCTTTATCATAAGAGATAGCTTTAACAGTTACTGTATCACCCTCTTTGTAAAGTTTAGATGGGTTAACAGGCCCTTTGTAAGAGATTTCATTGTAATGAACTAAACCATCAACACCACCGATATCAACGAACATACCGTAGCTAGTGATTTTTTTGATAGTACCTTCAACAATAGTATCTTCTTCCATTAATCTGTCAATGATCTCTTTTTTCTTTTTACGCTCTTCGTTAAATAGTTTACGACGAGAAACAATAATTGAACTCTCTGCTTCATCTATTTTAACAACTTGCGCTTTGATTTTACGACCAACAACATCATCTGTGTCTTTAAACGCTGCTAATGAACGTGGCATAAAGAATGCAACATCGTCAGCTTCAACTACATAACCACCACGATTTTTCTTAGTGATAATACCTTCAATAACTAACTCTTCGAAGTCATCTTTGTTTGCAGCAATAAAGTCAATAGTCTTCTGTTGCTCTAAAACTTTCTTGTAAGAGATTTTAGGACGCTCATTGTAGTATCCCATTACCATTACATTTATCTTATCGCCAGTACCAAACTTAAGTTCTCCATCTTCACCACGGATCTCATCAAGACTAATAATACCTTCTAGCTTATCGCCAACACCAACTAATGCTCTATTTTCATCCGCTTGAATTTCAACAATCTCGCCCTCTACTATACGGCTTGTTTCTTGTTTCTTTTCACTCGCTGCAAACATCTCTGCAAAATTTTCTTCTTCTTCAAATGATTCGTTATCGAACGCCATTACCTATCCTCTTGTTACATAAAAATTTCGTGATTATATCTAAAGTTTGATTGTTTTAGTATTAAATTTGTAAGGTTATAGAAGAAAAAAGGAGGAATAGCCATAAAAGGCTATTTATTGATATTACTCTCTATAGCATTGACTACATTTTGTATAATCCAGTCAGGAGTAGATGCACCTGCACTAATACCACAAAGTTCTTTATTTTTGAACCATGAGTAGTCAATATCATTCTCATCTTCTATATGATAAGAGTTAGCACAATAGTCATGAGATATACTCGATAACTGTTTTGTATTGGAAGAGTTTTTACCACCAATTATTATCATTACATCAGCACGTTTAGAGAGTTTTCGTACAGCCTCTTGATTCTCAAAAGTTGCATTACATATAGTGTTAAAAACTCGTACTTCTTTATGACGAGGAATAAGATAGTTAGCTATCTCTAAATAATCTTCTACTTTTCGTGTAGTTTGTGCAATAAGTGCTACTTTTTCACGAAGTTTAAGCTCTAACAAATCAAATACATTCGTAACCACTGTTGCACCGTGAGTTGCATAGGACTTCACACCCTTAATCTCAGGATGAGCCTCATCTCCAAAGATAACAACATCATATCCAGACTCACTCATCTCTTGAGCAATCTCTTGAGGTTTAGTTACAAAAGGACAAGTAGCATCAACGACATTAACACCAGACTTATAGAGTGATGCTAACTCATCTTTAACAATACCATGTGTTCTTACTATCGCTTTTTCACCCGATTTAAATGCTGTAACATCTTCAACGAGTCCAACTTTGAAATCTGCATCAAGTCTAGCAATCTCTTTAGAGTTATGGATTAAAGGCCCATAAGTAGAAGAGTCTGTATTCTCTTCTGCTATTTTAATAGCACGTTTTACACCAAAACAAAACCCATAATTTTCTGCTAATTCTATCTTCATTATATCTATCTCTCTAACTTACTTCAATATTTGTAATTTTACTCAGTAGTTCAAAAAAGTTTGGAAAAGAGGTATTAATACACTCTAAATCTGTCACTTCCATACCACATCTAAGACCTGCTATGATGAAACTCATAGCAATTCTATGGTCACCAT
>Ga0256827_10001168_pt1 | contig 16657 bp, 12 predicted proteins | sample CV84metaG_FD_185977 | JGI IMG/M metagenome (GOLD analysis project Ga0256827, IMG submission 185977) | Hydrothermal vent microbial communities from East Pacific Rise, Pacific Ocean - CV84 | ecosystem: Environmental > Aquatic > Marine > Hydrothermal vents | place: Pacific Ocean: East Pacific Rise... | reverse complement strand
AAAAAAACTGCCACCCAAATTAATGAATGGCAGTTTTAATATATTATTTAGAAAAATTTATTTCTTTTTCTTTTTAGTTCTTGCAGCTAATTTTAATGCTTCTTGTTTCTTCAAAGTATCATAAGTAACAGGACTTGCAACAAATACTGAAGAGTAAGTACCTACAATTACACCAATTAATAATGAGAATGCAAATCCACGGATTACTTCACCACCAAATAAGAATATTGTAAGAAGAACGACGATAGTAGTACCAGATGTATTGATAGTACGAGATAATGTACTATTCAATGCAGCATTCATATTTTCTTTAAGGCTACGTTTAGTATATATTCCTGAATACTCACGAATACGGTCAAAGATAATAACGGAGTCATTAATAGAATAACCAATGATAGTAAGAATTGCAGCAATAAATACTTGGTCAACTTCCATATCAAAAGGAAGAATACCTGAGAATATTGAGTACATAGAAACCACAATTAAGGCATCATGAACCAAGGCTACTAAACCACCAAGCCCATATTGCCACTTACGGAAACGTAATACAATATATAAAAAGATAATAATGAAAGCAAAGAATAATGCACCATAAGCTTCAATTACCAAATCATCAGAAATAGTTGGATCAACTTTCTGAGAGCTCATCATACCTCTATCTTTAGTCATATCTGAGGAAGAATACTCTTCATAAGTAATTGGATTCTTAAAAGTAGATTCAACACCCTCAAACACAGCCATATCAACTATAGAATCAGTTTTAACATCTTTCTCCTCAATAAGATATTTAGTAGTAATTTTTACTTGAGAAATAGGACCAAAAGTCTTAACTTCGGGTCGCATTGGTTTACCATTATTATCTAAGAAATAAGTTTTAAGGTCATCAGCAAGTTTAACTGTATTTACAGGTTGATCGAAACGAATAACATAAGTACGACCACCAGAGAAATCAACACCGTAATTAAATCCTTTAAATACTAAGCTAGCAAGTCCGATTGCAATTACTATACCTGAGATAATATATGCTTTTCTTCTAAATCCAACAAAGTCAAAATTAGCTTTTGCCATAAAGTTAGCAGTCATCTTAGTAGAAAAAGAAATACTCTTATTCCTATCAAGTAACCAAGAGAATACTAAACGTGAGATAAAAATTGCTGAGAATAAAGAAGTGATGATACCAATAATAAGAGTAGTAGCAAAACCTTGAACAGGTCCTGAACCAAATACAAATAGTACAATACCTGTTAATAATGTAGTAACGTTACCATCAATAATGGCAGAGTATGCATTCTTATAACCATCGCTAATGGCAAGACGAATTCCCTTACCTGCGCGAACCTCTTCCTTAATACGTTCAAATATGATAACGTTAGCATCCACAGCCATACCAAGAGTAAGCACAATACCAGCAATACCTGGTAGTGTAAGTACAGCTTGAAGCGAAGCAAGTACACCAAATAAGAAGAACATATTTGCAACTAGAGCAATATCGGCAATAATACCGGCTTTGCTATAGAAAAGAATCATATAAATAAGTACAAGAACAAATGCAGAAACAAAAGAAATGAATCCAGCATTTACAGCTTCTTTACCTAGTGAAGGTCCTACAATTGCTTCTTCAATAATACGAGCAGGAACTGGAAGTTTACCACTCTTAAGTACGTTTGCAAGGTCTTCCGCCTCTTCTAAGGTGAAGTTACCAGTAATTTGTGAACGACCACCAGAAATCTCAGATTGAACAGTTGGTGCAGAATACACATAGTTGTCAAGTACAATCGCTATTGATTTTTTAAGATTATCATGAGTAAGGTTTTTCCAAATATGCGCTCCTTCAGAATTCATACTCATATTTACCTCTACTCTACCTGTTTGGTTATAATCACGACGAGCATCAGTGATAACTTCACCATCAAGAGGTGGTTCACCGTCACGAGATTTAACTTGAATAACGAATAACTCTAAAGCGTTAACCTGAGCACCATTACGAGTCATATATTTTGGAGGTTTAACACCCCAGTATAATCTAATATCACGAGGGAAAAGCATTTTCACTTGTGGTAAATGAAGCATTGAATTTACCATTGCTGTATCTCTTACAAGAGCTGTTCCCATTACAGCACCATTACCGGGATACCATTGTCCATCTTTTCCTTGAGAGAAATTAGGCATAAAATACTTAAACAAACGTTTTGCTCCTTCGTTTACCGCTTGAGCTTCCTCTGTTTCACCTTCCACATTAAGTTCAGAACCTTCAGTTGAATCCGTTGTAGTTAATTCTGTATCATCAGAACTAGTAAGAGCAACTTCGTCTGTAGTTTCTGTTGAAGTTTCAACTTCCTCAACTTCTTCAACATCTGATTTAGTCTCTACCTTAGAATTAGAATAATATTTGGCAGTAACCTCATCAGCTTTTGTTAAAGCGTTAAAAATCTTAGGGTCATTAAAATTATATGTTTCCCAAAACTCAAGACGAGCTGTAGATTGCAAAATCTTACGAACACGACGAGGATCTTTAACACCTGGTAGTTCTACTAAAATACGACCATTTTGCATTTTTTGAATACGTGGTTGAGCCACACCAAACTGGTCGATACGCTTACTTAAAATATCATAAGTATTTCCAATTGCTGCTTTAGCTTGATCATGAAGTACTTTTAAAACCTCATCATCAGTAGAGTTAGGTGCAATTAAGTCTTTTAACTCAACAGTAGCAAAAACTGCAGCCAAGTGAATACCTGGATTATCCTTTTGCCATGCTTGATAGAATAGAGTAATAAAATCTTCTTGAGAGCTGTGCTGTGCAATAAGAGCATCTTTAATTGCTGTTTGGAAATGAGGTTCATTTTTATTGCTTCCTGCCATGGCTACAATTACATCCTCTACAGATACCTCTAGGGTAACATTCATACCCCCTTTTAAGTCAAGACCTAAGTTAATCTCTCTTGCTTTACATTCCTTATAAGTATATCCAAAGAAACCCAATGAATACACTTCTTCGTTAGCCATTGAATCAAGATAATAATTCTCAGCTGCTTTTTGAAGTGAGTCAAGGAAGAAGTTTTCTAATCTTCCAGTTCGCTCTGAAATCATTTTGGCTTCATCGTATACTGCTGGACGAATTGAATATTCTTTCGCTTTGCCTTGTACACTTGAAGTGAAATAAGAAAATGATAACTGGTATAAAGATACCAGCGCAAACAAGATTGCTAATAGTCTAATAGCGCCTTTATTTTGCATAAGTTAAAGTTTAAAATTTATCTAATTATTGTTCAAAAAATAAGGCTGCAAAGTTAGAATAACAAATCTAATTTAACAACAGTATTTTAAAAAGAAATATCAATGATTACTACACTGTATTTCAGTACTATATACTAATATAATAACACTCCTACTCTTTATACCTTATTAATGGACGAAAAATATCTTCTTATTATGGAATTTAGTAGAGAATCAATAATTCAGTAAATTTAACTAAATAAATTGCTATAATGTCTATTATATATAATATTAAATTATAAATTTGCGGAAATTATATATTCATAAATAATTAAATACATCAAAAATGAATTTCTTAAAACATAGTGCAACATTAATCATACTACTTATTAGTATGGGACTTCAAGCTCAAATTGGAAATATTAAGTTTGAAGAAACAACTCACGACTTTGGAAAGATTAAAGAAGAAATTAATTACGCTTCTTATACTTTCAAATTTACTAACACTGGAGATGGTGATCTGAAATTGTTAAATGTTAGAGCAAGTTGTGGATGCACTACTCCCTCCTATTCTAAAGAAGCTATTAAACCTGGTAAAGAGGGTGAAATTAAAGTAAAATATCATACTACACGTCGTCCTGGAGCTTTTAGAAAATCAATTACAATAACAATTAATAACCCCGACCACCCTAATAGCGTTATATTTATTAAAGGATTTGTTATTCCTAAAAGCAAATCTAAAGGTGATTTTTATCCTGTAAGCGTTGGTAATTTAAAATTCATGTCAAATCATTTAGCGTTTAACGATATGAAAACCAATGAATCAAAAACTGATAGTTTGAAGATTTATAATAATTGGGGACACCCAATGAATCTTTCTTTTACTCAAGTCCCTCCGCACCTTCAAGTAAAGGCTGTCCCTTCTGAATTAGGAGCTGGCAAAGAAGGTTATATAGTTATTACATATGATGCTAGTGAAAAAAAGGATTTCGGTTTAGTTTACGATAGAATCGCTATTAAAACTAATGACAATGTTCAAGCGATGAAGAACTTGAATATTAGTGCTAGATTAAGCCAAGATTTTAGCAAAATGAGTGAAAAAGATTTGAAAAAAGCTCCTAAAATTGTTTTTGAACAAAATAATACTGATTTTGGAAAATTAAAATCTGGGACTGTTGTAAAATACAGCTTTGTATTTAAAAACGAAGGTAAAAAACCACTCGATATTCTTAAAGTTAAAACTAGTTGCGGATGTACGACTACGAAACTTGCACAGAAAACTTATAAAAAAGGTAAAAGTGGATCAATCGATATTATATTCAATACTTCTGGAAGAAAAGGGAAACAGCATAAAACAATTACTGTTATAACAAATGACCCAAAAAATTCTGAAATTGTATTGAATATTACTGGTGAATTAAATTAATAAATTCACCAAAATCTATGATAATATAAATAAGGAAGAGCCGATGTATGCATCGGCTCTTCCTTATTTATATTTAAACCCTAATTTTTTACCTCTTTCAAATAAACATTATAAAACAACGTCGCCTTTTTAGGTATTTTATTTTCATCTCCTAATAAACCATAGGCTAAGTAAGAGGGTATTACAAACATTGCCTTTCCTCCAACTTTCATTAATTTAATTGCTTCGTGCAGCCCACTAGGTTCTTCCGATTTATCTACAACAAAAACCTTAGCACCTAATTCCTTACTTGAATAAATCACCTCCCCCCTGATCAAACTTATATCATACTCAATACTTACGGTGGAACCAGAAACAGGTGATTGACCAACACCTTCCTTATATATATGATATCTTAATCCAGATTTTGTCTTAGTAAAATTCCAATTTCTACGATCCAAATAATCATCTATCTGTTGATTCTCAACGTCTATATACTCCTTATTCATTTTAGCTAAAATCTTAGCTACTTTATCCTTATCAATAGACCTTTTAGGTTGTGATTTTTCTTCATTATTGCAAGAATAAATTAATAGGCTTAATAATGTAGCAGCCAATAATATGTATGAATATTTTAGCATTCAATATTGATTTTAGCTAAAAGTTTATCTAATTTTTTTGTAGTTTCTTCCAAAGAAAGAAACGACTTGCCACCAGCAGCATTATGATGTCCTCCTCCTTGAAAATGATTTCTTGCAAACTCATTAACAGAATAAGTTCCCTTTGATCGAAACGACATTTTAATTTTATCATCTTTCTCGGTTAACAATGCTGCAAAGCAAATTCCCTTAATCGATAAAGCATAGTTTACAATCCCTTCTGTTAAACCTTCTGCATTACCATATTTAGTAATATCATCAGAATTTAAAGCAAAATATGCAGCATGATATTCCGGAAATATTCTTAACCTATTAGCTATACTATCACCAAGAATTTGCAAACGTGCTACCGAGTTATTATTATAAACCAAATCATGAGTTTCCTTAGCCTTCACACCATGTCGAATTAATGCTGCAGCAGTTTCAAAAGTCTCTGGTTTGTCACAACTATAAGCAAATGAGCCAGTGTCAGTCATTAAACCAACAAATATGTTTGTAGCAATATCTGTATTGATATACTTCTTGAAAATTGAAACATTTAAAATATCGAAAAGCAACTCCGAAGTAGAAGATTTTCCTGGTTCTGAGAACAGTAAATCAAAATATTCTTCATCAGGAAAAAGGTGATGATCAATAAGAACTTTAATAGCTCTAGATTCTTTCATTACTTGCTCAAGATTGGAAGTTCGATGCGGTGCATTAAAGTCCATTGCAAATAATAAATCAGCATATTTAATACTCTTTTTAGCTATTTTTCCTTGATTATCATCTACAATTACTTCATCCACTCCCGCCATGAAATTTATAAAATCAGGAACTACATTAGGAGAAACAACTACTGCCTCTTTTCCATACTGTTTTAATATATTACAAAATGCCAATGCCGAGCCAATGGTATCAGCATCAGGACTGGCATGGCAAATTAAAACAATTTTTTGAGCATCATTAATATACTGCTCTAGTTTTAATATTTTATTTGGGGTAATTGTCATAAATTTTAGTTTTTAAGACTGCAAAGATATGAGAAATTAAGAGTAAATATATAATATAAAACAAGCAAATTAAAGGCTCTACAAACCATTAAAAAAGTATCTATTTCCTTTTTCTTAGATTAAGTTCTTTTGCAAAATCAGATTCAAAGAATTCAAACTCACCAACTTTACCTTCTTTCCTCAGCTCTTCGTCATAAGCTCTCAAATCTTTTCTCATAACCTTAGAACTAATTGTTTTAGGGAATTCTTCCATAAATTCAATTGAACGAGGACGTTTATAAGGTGCAATTTTATCTCTTATAAAGCGGAAAATCTCTAATGCCATCTTTCTATTAGGGGTGTATTCTTGATTTAAAACGATGAAAGCCTTTGGAACAATTCTATCTCTTTTGTCAACCGTAGGAATTACTCCCACTTCAAGTACAGAAGGGTCTTCAATAATTTCACTTTCAACTTCAAAAGGGCTAATACGATAATCTAGACTTTTAAATACATCATCAACTCTACCAACAAAATGAACATAACCATCTTCATCCATAAAGGCAGTGTCACCAGTTAAATACCATCCTCCTTTAAATATATCTTTGTTTCTTGAAGTATCTTCATATGAAGTAAGCAAACCTAAGGGTTTAACAGGATATGTTGCACAACATATTTGTCCGTCTTCGCCTGGTTTTACTTCATCAAGTTTAGCATTTAAAATTTTTACTTCATAACCTGGCGCTACTTTACCAATTGAACCTGCTTTAGTTTTCATTCCTGGGAAAGTACAAATCATTGCAGTTGTTTCTGTTTGTCCAAAGCCTTCTCTTAGCTCAACACCAGTTAAATCTTTAGCCATTTTACTTATTTCAGGATTAACAGGTTCTCCTGCACTAACCATTTTCTTTAAGCTTAAATTATATTTTGTAAAATCCTTACTGCCAAACAATTTCCACACGCTTAAAGGGGCGCATAAACTTGTTATTTTATTGCTATCCATTGCTTCCAATACCTTTTCTGCGTCAAATTGATCATATTTTAAGGTAAAAGCAGTACAGCCTGCATTCCAAGGAGCTATGAAGCTACTCCAAATAAATTTTGCCCAACCAGGAGAACTAATATTATAATGAATATCATCGGGTTTTAAATCTAACCAATACATTGTTGTTAAATGCCCAACTGGATAATGATGAGGATGCATCACTAACTTAGGCTTTGATGTTGTACCAGAAGTAAAAAATAAAAACAAAATATCAGAAGAATATGTAATAAAGTTTGATTCAAAGTCTTTATCATATTTTTTATATTCATCATATTCAACCCAACAAGGAATATTTTCCTTACTTTCACAAAAACATTTTTCTTCAATAGACTTCACACAGATAAGCCCTTTAAGTCTAAACAGAGCTTCTCCTGCTTCATCAACTCTATTCATATATTTTTGGTGGGCAATTACAAACTTAACATCACCTCTTATAATTCTATCAGACACATCTTTAGGAGACAGCAAAGTAGAAGCAGGAATTATAGCACCGCCAGCCTTCATTATTGCAAGAAATAATACATAAATCTCCACTGAAGCATCCATCATTAACATTACTCTATCACCTTTTGAAATCCCAAGATCACTAATCAAATTTGCTACTTGATTTGATTGCGTTCTCATTTCATCGTAAGTAACTGTTTTGCTTGGCCCATCAATATCAGCAAAAATAAGTGCTGGTTTTTCGTTTCCATCAGCTATAACGTCAAAATAATCTATAGCCCAATTAAACTTTGTAATTCTTGGCCATTGAAATCCAGACATAGCTTCTTCGTAAGATTTTGCATTTAGAATAAAATCTCTTAAATCAAAGAATTTCTGCGCATCGTGAGTAATTTTTTCCATGTTCTATATTTTAAAAAATGATCTACATGGAACACCTATTTCATTTTATTTCCAGATGTGCTAAGTGTAAATTATTGGAGCTAGAATAGATGTTTCAGAGGTATTTACAATAATACTTAACACAAGCCCAAATATAAGAAATATTCTGCTTATTTATCTTCTTTTACAATATATTATTTTTGAGATATGAAAATAAAATATACTATTAAACTGATTGAGTATAATTTATAACAATAATAATTTATTTCTCAATTGCCTTCTTCATTGCTTTCATTAAGAATGATTTTCCTTTTAATCCAACAAATTGCTCAATTGGTTTTCCATTCTTAAAAATAATGATTGTAGGTATACTTTTTATACCTAGTTCATGTGATATCTTTTGGTTTTTCTCTACATCGAGCTTACAAATCTTCACGCCATTTGCACTTAGTTCATCAGCCAACTGACTTACAACAGGACCTTGTAATTTGCATGGTTGACACCATTCTGCCCAGAAATCTACAAGACTAATACCTTGTTTTGTATAAGCCTTAAAATTTTTATCCGTTAACTTTATAAGTTTCTCACTATCTTTTGCATCTTTATCAAATGCTGGAGCAAACATTTTATATCGTCTATAAATAAAAACACCTAAAACTGCTACTAATAACCCTATTCCAATATACCAATACATATCTTTTTCCTTATTAATTTTCAGTTTGCAAAAGTATAAATCTTTTTCTGTTTTATTCCTACATTTGTAAAATGGAAAATGATATTATTTTCGACTATTTAATTATAGGTTCTGGTCCTTCTGGAGCCATATCTGCGCGAACGCTTGTTGAAAATAATTCGAAGGTATTAATGCTTGATGTTGGCAATAAAGATGATAAATATAGCAACTTAGTACCAAATTTTGATTTCGAGAATATTAGAAAAACCATTAATTATCAAAATAGATTCTTTCTAGGAGATAATTTTGAAGCTATTCCTGATGAAGGAGTAAAAGTTGGCGCACAACTTAGTCCGTCCAGAAAAGCTATGATAAAAGATGTGGAAAAGCTAATTCCTCTTATTTCTGATAGTTTTACTCCAATGGAGAGTCTTGGACTAGGAGGACTTGGTGCAGGATGGGGTCTTGGGAGTTATGTATACTCTAAAGAAGAATTATTAAAAACTGGGCTTCCATATGATGAAATGATGCATTCCTATCAGGAGATTGCGGATTATATTGGCATTTCAGGGGGTAATGATGACATCAAACCATTTGTACTTGGAGGTTTAAACAATATTCAAGAACCTCTTAAAACAGATAATAGTATTACTAGTATATTTAAAAAATATAATAGAAATAAAGCATATTTCAATAAAAAGAGAATATACTTTGGGGCAGCTGCAATGGCAATTCTTACGAAAGATAAAGGAAGTAGAAAAGCAAGCTCATATTCTGATATGGACTTTTATACTGATAAGGAGAAATCTGCTTATAGACCTCAATTTACTATAGATGAGCTTAGTAAGAATGATAATTTCAATTATATTTCAAAGCAATTAGTACTTAGTTTTAAAGAATATGAAAGCTTTGTGGAAGTAGAAAGCATTGACTTAAAAGATAAAACTAAAGAAACTTTCAAAGCTAAAAAGCTTATAATAGCAAGTGGAAATTTGGGAACAGCACGTATTGTAATGCGTTCAATACCAGAAATCAAAAGACTTACTCTTTTAAGTAATCCATATTCGTATCTGCCAGGAATTAATCTTTCGATGTTGGGTAAAAAGTTGGATTCTAAAAAAAGCAGCATGGCTCAAGCTATGATGATTTATGACACCAATGGCAATAATGACGACTTGGTTAGTCTAGCTTTTTACACATACCAATCTTTAATGCTTTTTAGATTAATAAAAGAGTCGCCTCTTAACTTAGCCGACAATAGAGTTCTTTTTCAATATTTACAAAGCTCGTTTGTAATAGCCGGAATTCATCACCCAGATTATGCTAATAACAATAAGTATCTAGAACTAAAAGAAGACAAGAATTCAATTAGTAATGATCTGCTTATAGCAAACTATACTTTATCTATAGAAGAGAAGAAAAATATAATTGAAAGAGAAAAAACTCTAAAAAAAGCTATTCGTAAATTGGGAATTATTCCCATTAAAAGCATCAATCCTGGAGCAGGAAGTAGTATTCATTATGGTGGAAGTATTCCATTCAGTGATAAAGAACAGATTGGTCACCAAAATCAAGACGGAAGACTTTATGGAACTAGAAATGTATTTATTGCTGATAGTTCTGGATTCAGATTTCTACCTGCAAAAGGAGTTACTCTAAGTATAATGGCTAATGCTCATAGAATTTGTACTAAACTGATAAACAATGAGTAAAAAGATAGTTATAACAGGAGCAAATGGATTTATTGGTAATTATTTAACTGAATATCTAGCTAAAAAGGGCAATGAGATTTATGGTTTAGTTCATCATTTGTATAAAGCTCCACCAGAAAATATTACATTTAGAGCTTTCGATCTTAACTCATTTGGAAGTGATGTAATACCTCAAGAAACAGAAATAATAATTCATACAGCTTATATTCCAAACGAAAAAAATCAATCATCAGAAGACATAAATTTTAAAGCAACAAAAAGACTTTATGAGATTGGTAAGCGCAAAGGGGTGAAACTATTTATCTTTCTTTCTAGCTTTTCGGCAGATGAAAATGCAAAATCAGAATATGGTAAGAGTAAATTCATTACTTCTAAGATTTTTGATAAATCTGATAGTTTAATTCTAGAGCCAGGTTTAGTAATAGGAGAAGGTGGTTTACACAAACGTATTACAGATATTATTAAACAAAATAAAATTATTCCTCTTATTGGGAATGGCAAGCAAATCCTACAATATATATTGATAGAAGATTTGGCTAAGGTGATTGAGTACTCTATTAATAATAATATTAAAGGAACATATAGAATAGCATCTGAACAAAGTGTTTTTATGAAAGACTTTTATAAAAGTATTGCAAAAAACTTAAACAAGAAAATAACATTTGTTCCACTCCCCTATTTTATTGCAGATATTATTTTTGGGCTTTCAGAGAATCTTAAAATAGATATTGGTATTAGTAAGGATAGTTACCTTGGATTAAAACTAATGAAAAAACAAGAAATTGTAGATTCTAAAGAGTTTTTTGCCATTGAATTAAAAAAAGATTTATAAGTTTTAATCAATAATCAAACATTCTACAAATTGATTGTTAATTTATTACAAAATTTTTCTATATTTACGGCTTCGGACATAAACACTAAAATTTAAATATTTTATTATGGGAAAAGGTGATAAAAAGACAAAAAGGGGTAAAATCATTAATGGTTCTTACGGTAATAAAAGACAACGTAAAAGCACAGTAAAGTATATTGCACCAAAGGTTGTTAAAAAGGAAGTAATTAAAGAAGAAGTTGAGGAAGTTAAAAAAACTCCAGTTAAAAAAGCTGCTGCTAAGAAGACAACTACAACAAAAAAGGCTACTGCTGAAAAGAAACCAGCGGCAAAGAAAACTACAGCTAAAAAAACTGCAGCAAAGAAGACTACAACTAAGAAAACTCCTGCAAAAGCAAAAGTGGAATAAACGAAATCTTATGATATTCACAAAAAACCTTGAAGTAATTTTCAAGGTTTTTTTGTTTATTTTTGTCTCCTAAATTATTATTCACCTAGAATAATATTGATTACACACATTAAACATAAGTATATGAGACTATTACTAATAAGTAATTCAACAATGGCTGGAGAAGCATACCTAGGCTGGCCACAAAATCACATAAAAAATTTCTTAAATAATACTGTTAAGAGAGTTCTTTTTATTCCTTATGCCGGAGTAAATCTTTCTGATGATGGACTTGAAGAATCATGGAATGTTTATGAGAAAAAAGTTCAAGAAGTTTATTCAAAGCTTGGTTATGAATTATACTCAATTCATCATGAAGCTGACCCAGTGGCTGCTATTAAAAATGCAGAAGCTATAGCTGTTGGAGGTGGAAATACTTTTTACCTTGTGCATATGATGCATAAAACTGGTGCTATGCAAGCTGTAAAAGAGGTTGTTACCAATGGAACTCCTTATATGGGTTGGAGTGCAGGTAGTAATGTTGCTTGTCCAAGTTTGCGAACAACTAATGACATGCCAATAATGGAGCCTGCAAGCTTTGACTGTGCTGGACTTATTCCTTTTCAAATTAATCCACATTATCTTGATGCACATCCTGAAGGTCATGGTGGAGAAACTCGCCAACAAAGAATTGAAGAATTTATGGCTGTTAACCAAGAAATGTATGTTGTTGGACTTCGTGAAGCTTGTCTTTTAAGAATGGAAGGCAATAAAATGGATATAATTGGAAAACATCCATTAAGAATATTCAAGTATGGACAAGAAGCTTATGAAGTTCAAGTTGGAGAAAGCTTAGATTTCCTATTTTAAGAATTATAATATTTATTAATACTAATTATATAATTCTTAATAGATTATTATGTTCTTGAGGATTGTATAGTAAAACAAAACCCAAATAATTAATAGTGATGAAATTTAGAAATATTATTATTTCCGCATTGGCTTTGACTGTGGCTTCTTGTGGACAAACAACAGACAAAAACACTAATACAGACAATATGAAGAAAAATCTTGGAATTGATATTACAAACTTAGACACATCTGTGGCTCCAGGTAATAATTTCTTTCAATATGCAAATGGAGGATGGTTAGAAAAGAATCCCATACCTGAAGAATATAGCCGTTATGGCGCCTTTGAAGTTCTCGCTAAAAAAAACGAGAAAGAAATTAAAGGACTTATTGAAGAGCTTGCTGCAATGGATAAAGTTGAAAAAGGAACACCATCACAGCAAATTAGAGATTACTATAATGCAGGAATGGATACCAATACCATTGAAGAGCTTGGGATGAAACCCATTGAACCAATTATTGCAGAAATTAATTCTATTAACAAAAAGGATGAGCTAATCTCAATGCAGGCAAAACTCAATATGATGGGTTCGCACCCACTATTTGCTGTTTTTAGTTCACAAGATGACAAAAATAGCACTGAAGTAATTGCAAATTTAGTTCAAGGGGGAATTGGTCTTCCTGATAGAGATTATTATACAAGAGATGACGAACGTTCTAAAAACATCAGAGCAGAGTATGTTAAGCATATGAATAAAATGTTTGTACTTGCTGGGTATTCTAAACTAGAGGCTGCATCTATGGCGGATAAGGTTATGAATATTGAAACTAAGCTTGCTGAGAATTCAATGACAATGCTAGAGCGCCGTAACCCAAATGCTACATACAATATAATGAGTATTAATGAGCTTAATAAAGCTTCTAAATATGATTTTGATGCCTATTTTAAAGCATTGAATATAACTCAAACAGAAAAGATTAATGTTAGACAACCAAAATTCTTTGCTGGATTAAGTACTCTTTTTAATGAGATATCATTGGAAGAATGGAAAACATATTTTGTGTGGAATGTCCTTAATGACAATGCTGGCAAACTTAGTTCTGATTTTGTAGATGCAAACTTTCACTTTTATAGTAGTGTGCTTTCTGGTGTTGATAAAATGCGCCCTCGTTGGAAACGCATGATTTCTTCAACAAATGGGAACTTAGGAGATCCTGTTGGAAAAATATATGTTGAAAGATTTTTTCCTGCTGAATCTAAGAAAAGAATGGAAGAATTAGTTGGCAATCTTCGTATTGCTCTAAAAGAAAGCATACAAAACCTTGATTGGATGAGTGCTGAAACCAAAGTTAAAGCTGAGGAGAAACTTGCTGCTATTAACTTAAAAGTTGGTTACCCAAATGTGTGGATTGACTATTCTTCAGTTGAAATTGGAGATAATTACATTCAGAATACATGGAATTGTTCAGCTTTTAGTTACCAACGAAATCTTAATAAGATTGGCAAGCCTGTTGACAGAGAAGAATGGGGAATGACACCTCAAACTATCAATGCATACTATAGTCCAAATATGAATGAGATTGTATTTCCAGCGGCAATTCTACAGCCACCATTCTTCGATGCTAATGCTGATGACGCTGTAAATTATGGTGCTATTGGAGTTGTAATTGGTCACGAAATGACTCATGGTTTTGACGATCAGGGAAGACTATACGACAAAGATGGTAATCTTAATGATTGGTGGAATGAAGAAGATGCTAAAAACTTCAAAGAGAAAACACAAATACTTGTAGAACAATATAGCAACTATATTGAATTAGATAGTTTGCATGTTAATGGTGAACTTACTCTTGGAGAAAACATTGCTGATAATGGTGGTTTATTTATTTCTTATGCTGCTTTACAGAAGTCTTATGAGAAGAATGGCAAACCTGAGGACATTGATGGTCTAACATCAGATCAGCGTTATTTCATCTCTTATGGTCAGTTATGGCGTCAGCATATACGTCCTAAAACTTTAATGCGTCGTTTACAAGAGGATGTTCATTCTCCTGGTGATGCTAGAGTTAATGCAGGTGTTGCTAACTTGCCTTGGTGGTACGAAGCGTTTAATATTCAGGAGACTGATAAGTATTATATTGCACCAGAAAAAAGAGCTAAAATTTGGTAAAATATAAGGTTATAAGAAAACGTCAATAAAGCGTTATACTTGTATTGAAAACAAAAATGGCGGGGCATAAATGCCCCGCCATTATTGTTTTTACTCTACCCTAACAAACCTATTGGACATCAATAAATACTCTATTCCATTGATAGTAATTCTTCCCCCATTTCTAGTTCTGTAAATATTATTAAAATCTTCGGACATTGTATGTATGCTACCTTTTGTGCGATATGCAATAGTTAGGTAATCTTCCTCTACCCAATCGTCAACCCCACAAAGAATAATATGCACAGGATTTTTAACCTTATCAAGTAGAATCATATCTTTAACTGGTGCATTATTATCTGCAATCATTATTAAACTGTTAAATGCTCTTGCTTGTTTTGATCCTTCAATAATTGCTTCTATATTATTCTCTGCACCATCACCCCCATCTCCAGCATATTGCACTCTTGCCATTAAGTCAATGGTGCTCTTTAAGCTAGGTTTATCAGAATAATAAATTCCTCCAGTTTTACCAATTACTTTCATATCATCATCAATATCATCGCCATCATTAAAAAATACAAACTGCAAGTTTTTATCTTTCTTAATTTCATCAGAGTACCATTTTACTAAATCACCAGAATAAGGATTCATACTTCCTGTTAAATCGCAAACTATTAGCTTATTGTGCCACATATTATTTCTATTTAGCACCTCAAAAACAACATTTGACTCTTCATATTTATACTCCTTTAGCTCTTCTTTATATCCTTCTATTTCTGATTTACCCCTCTCTTTCATTCTAAGAGCAAACTCTTCCCTCCTCCTCTTCATTTCTTCCTCTTCAGCAATTAATCTAATTTCTTCTTCCTTCTTTCTTCGTTCAATTTCTTTAGTACCAATATATTGAATACTTATTTTTTGACGAGAATGCCCCAATGCAAGTTTTACATCAAGCTCTTCAAAAGCTTTATCATAAACAAAATCAAGATAATAAACATCACCTTTTGGTATTAACATTTGTAGCTCGCCATACATATTTGTAATTCCATAAAATACTTTTTTATGATTTTTTGCTCTTAAACAGACTAGTTCTTCAGTTAAGGGACCCGAGCTTAAATCTGTAAGCTTAATGCTAAACTCCTGAAATCGCTCTTCATAATTTGCAATTCTAATATCACGCTCCATATTCACTGTATCAGCATATTGATTGAACAAATACTCCCATTGCCTCTTCTGGGTAGCAGAAGGAGGAAATTTCTTACTCCAATCGTCTTTTCCTCCATTGTATGTATATGTGCTTTTTAAGCTAATACCTTCATGTCCTGGCATACGCATGTTTCTTGTCAATTGAGAATTTGAAAATGTAATATCAAAATTACCATCAGCAGGAAGAATAAAGTCTGCTTCTCCACTAGAATTGGTAGTAGCCTTAAAAACTTCATCCGTTTCTTTATCTTTCAATATTATCTTAACATATCTATGGGGTTTGCCACTATTATTCTTAAGAGTAATATGTAAACTGGCAGTAGGTTCCTGTGAGAATGAAGAAAAAGAAATAAATATAAATGCAATTAATATTAGGTTCTTAATATTTTTCATAGACTAATTTATTAATTCTAAAAAAATGCAATATAAATATAAACGTAAATAGCAATAAAGTATTATAATATTAGGCATTTTAAGGTGTGTATTAGGAATCAATAGTTTAATAAGCAGGAGCACAGTACATGACAATTTTTGAATTAAAGTCACTTTGCTCCAATTAATAGACGCAGATCTGTATGATTAATTATGATTTTATATTTTTCCAAAGGAAAAATTATATCATATAAAATCATATACCGATACTAATCGGTACAGCGTCTAATATTATAGCGTAGCTATCTAATAAATTAATATGATTTTTCATCATTAGGCATTTATTTTTTT
>Ga0256827_10001167_pt1 | contig 16666 bp, 10 predicted proteins | sample CV84metaG_FD_185977 | JGI IMG/M metagenome (GOLD analysis project Ga0256827, IMG submission 185977) | Hydrothermal vent microbial communities from East Pacific Rise, Pacific Ocean - CV84 | ecosystem: Environmental > Aquatic > Marine > Hydrothermal vents | place: Pacific Ocean: East Pacific Rise... | reverse complement strand
CGTGATTTGTCTCTTTATAAGAACCTTTTGAGTATAATCCACCAACTAATTAGAGGGGTACTTTTTTATGCCAAAACGCACGGACATCAAAACTATTTTACTTATCGGTTCTGGACCAATTGTTATTGGACAGGCTTGTGAATTTGACTATTCAGGGACTCAGGCGGCCAAGACACTGAAAGAGCTTGGGTATCGAGTTGTTTTAATTAACTCTAACCCCGCAACCATTATGACAGACCCAGAGTTTGCAGATAGAACCTATGTTGAGCCTATTACAGCAGAGGTTATTTCTAAGATTATCAAAAAAGAGAATGTAGATGCTATTTTGCCAACAATGGGAGGGCAGACAGCACTTAATGTTGCTATGGAAATGAACGAAAAAGGGATGCTTGAAGGAGTTGAATTTTTAGGGGCTAATCCAGAAGCAATTAAGAAGGGTGAGGATCGTCAAGAGTTTAAAGAGGCGATGATTAAAATTGGTATGGATTTACCAATTTCAGAGTATGCTTACAATATGGAAGAGGCGATGGAAGTTGCCAAAAAAATAGGTTTTCCACTGATTATTAGAGCTTCATTTACCATGGCTGGTGGTGGTTCTGGTGTGGCTTATAATATTGATGAATATAAGAAGATTGTTCAAGGTGGTCTTGATGCCTCTCCTATCTCTGAAATTTTGATTGAAGAGTCTCTTTTAGGTTGGAAAGAGTATGAGATGGAGGTTATTCGTGACCGAGCCGATAACTGTATTATTATCTGTTCAATTGAAAATTTCGATCCAATGGGTGTACATACAGGAGATTCAATAACTGTTGCTCCTGCATTAACCCTTACAGATAAAGAGTATCAACGAATGAGAGATGCTTCATTTAAGATTTTACGTGAAGTTGGTGTTGATACAGGTGGTTCAAATGTTCAGTTCTCTATCAATCCAAAAGATGGTAGAATGATTGTTATTGAGATGAATCCAAGAGTTAGCCGAAGTTCTGCACTTGCATCAAAAGCAACAGGGTATCCAATTGCAAAAGTAGCAACACTCTTAGCTGTTGGTCATACACTTGATGAGATTACCAATGATATTACAGGAACAGCCGCATCTTTTGAACCAGTAATCGATTATGTTGTAACCAAAGTTCCAAGATTTACATTTGAAAAATTCCCAATGGCAGACTCAACCCTTAGTACAGCGATGAAATCGGTTGGAGAAGCGATGAGTATTGGGCGAACATTCAAAGAGTCATTCCAAAAAGCACTTATCTCTTTAGAGACAGGTTTATGTGGATTTGACTCTATTGATTGTGATGAAGATGAGCTTATTCATGAGATTAGACGTTCAAATGCTGACAGAGTTCTTTATGTATTTGAAGCATTAAGACGAGGTAAAACAGTAGAAGAGATTTTTGATTGGTGTAAAATTGACCAATGGTTCTTATATCAATTAGAAGAGTTGGCACAAGAAGAGAAGGCAATGAATGTTGCACTTCTTACAGATGAAACACGTATGAGAAAAGTAAAATCTGACGGTTTCTCTGACATTATGATTGCTAAGGTGATTAATAAAAATGATGGGATGAGCTTCTCTGAAAATGATATTTATAATGCCCGTGAGAAGATGGGTATTAGTTTAGAGTATAATGAAGTTGATACCTGTTCAGCAGAGTTTGAAGCATTAACGCCATATCTCTACTCTTCAACAAACATTACAAAGCTTCCAAAAGCACCAATTAAAAAGAGTGATGATAAAAAAGTTCTTGTAATTGGTGGTGGACCAAACAGAATTGGTCAAGGTATTGAGTTTGATTACTGTTGTGTTCACGCATCATTTGCATTAGAAGATATGGGTGTTAAATCAATTATCTATAACTGTAACCCAGAGACAGTATCAACAGATTATGATACTTCTGATATTTTATACTTTGAACCAATTGATTTTGAGCATGTACGAAATGTAATCGAAGTTGAGAAGCCTGATGGAGTTATTGTCCATTTTGGTGGTCAAACACCACTTAAATTGGCAAAACAGCTTACAGCAATTGGTGCAAATATCTCTGGAACAACTGCAAAAGTGATTGACCTTGCAGAAGACCGTGAACTTTTCTCTGATTTTATTGATAAGTTGGGTCTAAAACAGCCAAATAATGGAACTGTATTTACCAAAGAGGATGCAATTATAGTAGCTAATAGAATTGGTTACCCTGTGCTTGTTCGCCCTAGTTTTGTACTTGGTGGACGTGGTATGAAGACGGTATTCTCTGATGTTGAACTTAAGCAGTACATGGATGAGGCTGTTTCTGTATCTAATGATGCACCAGTTCTTATTGATAAATTCTTAAACAACGCTATAGAGCTTGATGTTGATGCAATTTGTGATGGTACAGATGTTTACATTGGTTCAGTTATGCAACACATAGAAGAGGCAGGAATTCACTCTGGAGACTCGGCTTGTGCTTTACCAACCATCTCTATCTCTGATGAACTCTTAATTGAGATTAAAGAGCAGACTGCAAATATCGCTCTTGGTTTGGGTGTTGTTGGTCTTATGAATATTCAGTATGCTATCTTTGAAAATGAAGTTTATCTAATCGAAGTAAACCCAAGAGCATCAAGAACTGTTCCATTTGTATCTAAAGCAACAGGTGTTCCACTCGCAAAAGTAGCAACAAGAGTAATGATTCAAGGTGACCTAAAAGAGGCACTTAAATATTATGATACCTTTAATGTTGTAGACTTTAGTAAAAAAATCTTAGAACCAAACCTAAAAGGTCATGTTGCTGTAAAAGAGGCAGTTTTCCCATTCAATAAACTTCCAGGGGCAGACCTGCTTCTTGGACCTGAAATGAAATCAACAGGTGAAGTTATGGGAATTAGTGACAACTTTGGAATGTCTTTTGCTAAAAGTCAATTTGCAGCGAAAAATAATATTCCTTTAGAGGGTAAAATCTTTATGTCTCTCTCAAGTAATGATAAACCATATGTTCCAGAGATTGGAAAATCATTTACAGATTTAGGTTTTGAGATTTACGCAACAGCAGGAACACATAAAGTATTGGAAGAGGCAGGAGTTAAATCAAATAGGGTTTTAAAAATATCAGAAGGTCGTCCAAATATCGATGATATGATTAAAAATGATGAGATTGCTTTAGCTATTAACACCTCTGCCGATGCAGGAAGTAAAATAGATGGTCAAACCATCCGTCAATCGGTATTAAAAGCCAATGTAGCTTACTTTACAACAGTAGCAGCAGCGAAAGCAACAGCATTAGCAATCAAAGAGCTTAAAAACTCTGGTGGAGAGCTAGAGCCTAAAGCACTTCAAGATTATTTGAATTAACGTAGGGTGCGTTTTCAACGCACCACAAAATCAAATACGCATAAAATAACATTTCGCCTGTTTAATAGTGCGATGGCAATTGCCACTTACGAAAAAAATATAACCTTTTCGGCAAAACTCTCTTTTTTGCCAATTTTATTAAATGGTGCGTTAGCAAACGCACCCTACGGATTTTTTTATGAAAAATAGACTCTATTTAACCCAAACGGATACTACTGTTGGCTTTGTTTCGCAAGATTCTTCTAAAATTGATAGGGCTAAGAGGCGTTTGCCTAATAAACACTATATTCGGGTTGTTGACTCTTTTAAAACACTGCAAACTTTTAGTCGTGTTCCTAATGCCCATAAAAATAGGATTCGTCGTGCTAAAAAGACCACTTTTATTATGCCTAATGGACTCTCTTTTCGTGTGGTTAAAGATTGTGAACATAATTTGTTGCTTAATCGTATGGGGTGGGTTTATTCATCTTCGGCTAATTTAAGTGGAGCTGATTATAATAGAGCATATGCAGAGGATAAGAGTGAAGTGGTTGTGAGCTTTCCTAATGAAAGGAGAGGTTTCGCCTCTACTATTTATCTTTTGGGTCAAAAAAGGATGAGGTTGGTTCGTTGATGAAAGCGATTATAAATGCAAAAATAGTAACATCTACAGAGGTGTTAGAGGGGTATAATCTTCTATTTTCTGATAATAAGATTATTAAGATAACCAAAGAATTACCGATATGGGCAAGGGTTATTGATGCTGAGGGGTTGTATCTATCGGCTGGGTTTATTGATATTCATATTCATGGTTCGGCTGGATTTGATGTGATGGATGCTACGCCTGAAGCTTTAGATAAAATCTCTAAAACTATTTTAGAGACAGGAACAACCTCTTTTTTGGCAACTACCATGACAATGAGCCAAAAAGATATAACAAAAGCACTTTTAAATGTACAAAACTTTTTAGCATCGGAGACTTTAGCTCCGAACAACTCCCTTAGAGCCAAAATTTTAGGAGTCCATTTGGAAGGTCCATTTATAAATGTGACTAAAAAAGGGGCTCAGAATGCTGATTATATTCAAACTCCTAATTTTGAACTGGTAGAACCTTTTATGGATATTATTAAGATGATAACCATTGCACCAGAGGTTGATTGGGCAAGAGAATTTATCTTTTATATGAAAAAACACTATCCCGAGGTAGTTTTGAGCATTGGTCATAGTGATGCAGATTATAAAGAGACCAAGAAAAGCTTTGAGTGGGGGGTATCTCATGCGACACATCTTTTTAATGCTATGAACCCTTTATATCATAGAGAACCTGCTATTGTGGGTGCTGTGTTGGAGAGTGATGATGTCTCTTGTGATATTATTGCCGATTTAATTCATATACATCCCTCTTTTTTTAAACTTTTATATAGGGTTAAGAGAGAGCAGTTGATTTTAATAACTGATGCAATGAGAGCAGGATGTTTGTGTAATGGAGTTTCCGAAATTGGTGGACAGAAAGTTATGGTCAAAGATGGCGAAGCACGGTTAGAAGATGGAACATTGGCAGGAAGTGTTTTGAAGCTTAATGAGGCATTACGAAACTTTCACAAATATACCGACATTTCAATTCCTGAACTTATAGCGATGGTTACAAAGATTCCAGCTCAAAAATTGGGCTTAAAAATAGGGGAGTTAAAAGAGGGTTACCCTGTTGATTTAGTACTTTTTGATAAAGATTTTGAGATTAAAAAGTGCTTTGTGAAAGGGGTAGCAAAAATTTAAAATATGGAGTAAACAATGAGATATATAATTATTACTATATCCATCCTCTTTCTACTTTTTCAAGTTTTTCGAGTTGTATCAAATTTAGAAAATCAAAAAGAGATAGTTTATGTTGATAGCTGTGATGGTGTAAGTGATCAAATAGAGATAAATAGAGCATTGGAAAAAGTAGCCTCTGATGAGATGTTAACAACGGTATATTTAAAAGGGAAAATGCGTTGTATTATAGATGAGCCGATTCTTATCTCTAGCAATACCATATTAACAGGTGATTCAGAGGTTGTTGTTCAATTAAAAGATAATATTGGATGGAATACCCCAAATAAACCACTGATTGGACAAAAAAATGAGGATGGAACAGTTGCTTGGAAACAAGAAAAATACGAAAGTAGCTCAATTTCAGATATAGAGATAAGTGGATTTGAACTTTCAGGTGGTGTTCAGCGTGAAGCCAAAGGACAATATTTTGTTATTTTAATTAATCTTTATAATGCCTCTTATGTTGATATTCATGATATGAACCTGCATGATTCAAGAGGAGATATTATTCGCTTTTATGGTTCAGATAAAGGTAAATCTACTCACTTAAAAATTTATAATAATGTTATTGAAAATTCTGGTCATGAGGGGATATATTTTATCTATGCAGATAATATTGAGGTCTACAATAATGAAATTTATAGTACGCGAACCAATGCAGGAATACGGGTCTCTAGTGGAAGTAATTTCTCTATTCATGATAACAATATAGGAAACAGTTTAAAAAAGAGAGTCTCTGGTTATGCAGGAATTTTGATTGACTCTTCATCGGATATATCCATTGGAAAAGCAATGATTTATAACAATTATATCTATGGAAAAAACGGAGGGATTGTTTTAAGTGCAGGAAAAGGATTTGACTCAAAGAGTAGTTTGAAAGATGTAAATATTACCCATAACCGACTCTATAAAATTAGTAGCTATGGCGATGATGGTTATCTGAATGGAGCAATTCGGATAAAAGGATTTCATAATACTTTAATTGCTTATAACAGTATTGATGGTAGTGAAAAAGATGGTATTGTTTATGATGAATATGATGGTGTTGTTGGACGAGGTAAAGGCTATAAAACAGTTGTAAGAGATAACAGTATCTCAAATTGCAAAGGTTATGGAATTAATAATTTGAACAAGGATATTCATAAGTTTATTTTAGAGAATAATGAGTTTACTAATAATAAAAAGTCAATTAATTAACTTTACTATGTTGTTTATTATTTTAAATAAATATATAGTATTAGTAATAAATTGAATCAAACTTATTTAAATATTAAAATTCTAAATATCATTATATAGAATATAAAACTATTTTTTTTATTTTCTATTTAGTTGTTCTGTATTAGAATATTTTTTGTATAGGAACAAATTATATAAAAAAATTAAAAGGTGAAAAGATGAATTATAGATTTATAATCTTATTGTTAAGTATACAATTTCTGTATGCTTTAAATGTCGTTAATGTTTATGAAGATGCAGAGGATATGACTACAAAGAGGTGGTCAATTTATGATAACAACCCTAATGGAGCTTCTATCTCTAATACTTATGATTCCTCTAGAAAGAGTAAGGTAATAGAGTTGTCAGGAGAGGGATTAGATAATGGTTATCTGCTACGTAATGAAAATTCCAGTTGGTGGTATAACCATGAAGATAAAATCATTCAATGGTCTATGAACTATTCTGAAGATTTTGAGATTCTTATTCGTGTAAAAACTACGGATGGTATTCGTTTTATATATTATACTCCATCTGAAAATAGCACCTTGGTAGATAGTATAGGAATCTATATTCATTATGGTTTAGGCAGTGATAGTAAAGATGGGAATTGGCATACAATTACAAGGAATCTTGAAGATGATTTACAAAAAGTTCAACCAGATAATAAAATTATCTATATAGCAGGGTTTTATATTCGGGGTTCAGGACGCATTGATGATATTAAAACTTTAGCTAGTAATGATAAGAAAGTTGTTGTTTATCCCATTGATAACAGAATAAAATTACCTTCTTCTGAGACACTTGTTGTTACTTCTGTTAATGAAGATGGAGAGTATATTTGTAATGGTGTAAGTGATCAAATAGAGATAAATAGAGCTTTAGATAGGGTTGCATCAGATAAACGCTTGAAAACAGTCTATTTAAAAGGAGCAATGCGTTGTGTTATTGATGAACCGATACTAATTTCTCGTGGTACAAGATTGGTAGGTGATTCAAATGTTATTGTTCAATTAAAAGACAACATTGGATGGAATACCCCAAATAAACCACTAATTGGGCAAAAGAATAGTGATGGAACGGTTGCTTGGAAACAAGGAGAATATGGACATGGGTCTGTTTCCAATATAGAAATAAGTGGATTTGAACTTTCAGGTGGTATTCAGAGCGAAGCTAAAGGACAATATTTTGTTATTTTAATTAATCTTTATAATGCTTCATATGTTGATATTCATCATATGAAGTTACATGATTCAAGAGGAGATATTATTCGTTTTTATGGTTCAGATAAAGGTAAATCTAACCATTTAAAAGTCTACAATAACTATATAGAAAATTCTGGTCATGAGGGGATATATTTTGTCTATGCAGATAATATTGAGGCATATAATAATGAAATTTATGGCACTCGAACCAATTCAGGAATACGGGTCTCTAGTGGAAGTAATTTCTCTATTCATGATAATAATATAGGAAACAGTTTAACCAATATAGCCTCTGGTTATGCAGGGATTCTTATTGACTCTTCATCCAAGACTTCAATTGGAAAGGCAACCATCTATAACAATTATATCTATGGAAAAAATGGAGGAATTGTTTTAAGTGCAGGAAAAGGATTTAACTCAAAGAAGAGTTTAAAAGATGTAAAAATTACCCATAATAGGCTCTATAAAATTAATAGCTATGGAGACGATGGTTATCTGAATGGAGCAATTCGTATTAAGGGGTTTCATAACACATTAATTGCCTATAATAGTATTGATGGTAGCGAAAAAGATGGTATTGTTTATGATGAATATGATGGTGTTGCAGGGCGTGGAACAGGTTATAAAACCATTGTAAGAGATAACAATATTTCAAACTGTAAAGGTTATGGAATTAATAATTTAAACAGCAATATCCATAAATTTATTTTAAAAAATAACAGATTATTGGCTACTGAAGAGTCTAGAAGTTACGGCTTGGATTAAAAAATATATGTTGTTAAATATTTTAAAAAAATATTTAACATCTAAAAAAAATATTATTTAATTTATTTGAATAATAAATTTTAAAAAACCATTTTACCGAATATAAAAACATTTATTTTATTTTTTATTTAGTTTTTCTATATTAGAATAGTTTTTGTATAGCAATAAGTTATATAGTAAAAAATGGAAAGGGGAAAAGATGAATTATAGATTTACAATCTTTTCTATGGTTTTATTATTAAGTATACAATTTTCGTATGCTTTAAGTGCAGTTCAAATTTATGAAGATGCAGAGAGTAATAATATAGCAAAATGGTTAATTAGTGATAATAATCCTGAGGGAGCTTCTATCTCGAATGTTTATGACCCAGATCGGCAGAGTCAGGTAATAGAGTTACTGGGAGATGGATTACAAAACAGTTATATCTTACACAATTCAGATGGTAGTTGGTGGTATAATCGTGAACATAAGATTATTCAATGGTCTATGAATTATGCAGAGGATTTTAGAATTTTTATTCGTGTGAAAACTACTGATGGTATTCGTTTTATTTATTATACTTCTTCAGAGAATAGTTCTTTGGAAGACAGTTCAGGTATCTATATCCATCATGGTTTAGGTAGCAGTAGTAAAGATGGAACTTGGCATACCATTACTAGGAATCTTGAAGAGGATTTAAAAGAGGCTCAACCAGATAATGAAATTATCTATATAGCAGGTGTTTATATTCGAGGGTCTGGAAAAGTTGATGATATTAAAACTTTAGCAAACAATATTGCTGTTCCTCCACCACCACCTCCTCCTGAAAATAATACAACGATAATATCTTCTTCTACGTTAACGATTACTTCAATGAGTGGAGATGGAGATTATAAGTGTAATGGTACAAGCGATCAAATAGAGATAAACAAAGCTTTAGATAGAGTCTCTACAGATGCAACATTAACAACTGTTTATTTAAAGGGAGAAATGAGTTGTGTTATAGATGAACCGATTCTTATCTCTAGCAATACAATTTTAAAGGGAGACTCTAATGTCACCGTTAAACTAAAAGATAATATTGGTTGGAATACTCCTAATAAACCACTAATTGGACAAAAAAATGATGATGGAACGGTTGCTTGGAGCGAAGGTACCTATGGAAGTGGAGCTGTTTCAAATATAGAAATAAGTGGATTTGAGCTTTCTGGTGGAATTCAAACCGAGAGTATTGGTCAAAGCTTTATTATCTTAATGAACTTTTATAATCCTTCTTATATTAAAATTCATGATATGAATTTACATGATTCAAGAGGCGATATTATTAGATTTTACGGTTCAGATGAGGGAAAATCCAATCACTTGAAAGTTTATGATAATCTTATAAAGAACTCTGGTCATGAGGGGATATATTTTATCTATGCAGATAATGTTGAAGCATATAACAACAAAATTTATACTACACGAACCAATACAGGAATAAGAGTTTCTAGTGGAAGTAATTTTTCTATTCATAATAATATTATTGGAAACAGTTTAACAGATAGACCTTCTGGTTATGCAGGTATTCTTATTGACTCTTCTTCTCCTATTGCAATTGGTAGTTCAACCATACATAATAATTTAATTTATGGGAAGAATGGGGGTATTGTACTTGAAGCAGGTAGTGGATTTGATTCAAAAAGTACGCTTACTGGAGTGCATATTCATCACAATAGATTGTATAAGATTAATAATTATGATGATAGTAGTCATCTTAATGGAGCAATTCGTATTAATGGTTTTCATAATACCTTAATTGAACATAATACCATTGAAGGTAGTAAAAAAGATGGAATAGTTTATGATGAGCATAAAGGGACAGATAATCGAGGTATTGGATATGAAACAATTGTTCGTAATAATATTATCTCAAACTCTGAAGGTTATGGTATTAATAACTTAAATGAGACGATGCACACCTTTATCTCTGAGAATAACGATCTTTTTAATAATGGAGTTCAGAATGGAAATGTTTATAATTATAACAATGTTGACTCCTCTTCAGATATTCATGTGAATCCAGAATATGCCAACACAAAATTTAAAGCTGGATGGCATCATGTTGTTGCTACTTATGATGCTTTAACTGAGCGATTTAAAATTTATATTGATGGTAAAAAGAAAGCTGATCAACAGTTTATAGGTTTTGGAAATATTGGTATTAATAGCCGTTATATTAGTATTGGTACTTATCGAGGACTTAATGTTTATCAATTAAAAGGTAGATTAGATGATATGGGGGTTTGGGAACGAGCTTTAACTGACAATGAAGTATTAGAGTTATGGAATGGTGGTCTAGGAAAAACCATTAGTAATGGTTTAACTACTGATTTAAATGCTTATTGGCAGATGGAAAACAATTGGAATGATAGCTTTGGTACATACCATAGTGAGGCTGGTTGGAGTAGTGCAAACTTTACTTCAGATGCTAAACTTGATAGCCATGCAGGACTCTTTAATGGTGGTGAAAATTATACACTATTTCCTAATACTTTATCTCCATCTTCTGCTTTAACCATCTCAACATGGATTTATCGAGATGAAGAGAGCCTTAATGATAATAGTAATTTTCAGACGATTTTTAATAAAGGAGCTCAAGAGAGTAATGACCATATTTGGTTATATGCTAAAGGTGACAGTATCTATTTTGAGCTTGGAAATGGTAGAGGTATTCGTCAGAGTGTATCCTCTTCAGGTATAGATTCTGAAGTTGATTTAGATTTACACCTTGCTTCTGAATATGGACGTTGGAGTGGTAATGGATGGGTTTTTGATTCAAAGACAAGTTTGGCTATTGATAAAGCCAATCCTTCCTCTGACTATTCAAATGAGTTGCCTTCTAATGGAGGACGAGCAAACCTTGGTGCTTATGGAAACACAGCAGAGGCATCAAAGTCTCAATAAACTATTATTGACCATTAATTTATTGAGTTTATGGTCATTAATCGACAGCTATTTTCTAGAATGGCAACTTTTTTTACCATCTCTGTTAGGTTTCTGTCATATGAGAGAAGTCCAAAACCTTTTATAAGGAGTAGATGGGTTTTATTATTTATAAAAAAATCACTAATCTCTTGGGGGGCTCTCTCCTCCCAATCATTAAAATCTTTTGGGTCATAGACAGGTATCTCTTTTAATATGGTTTGACCATAATAGTCTTGGGGTACAACCAATGAGTGGTCCAGAGAGTAGGCTGTGGTATAGGGTGGCATGGTGTAAGAGATATATTTTGCACTGGCTATATTGGCATAGATTGCTTGATGTATGTTAGCATCAACAGAGGCATCTTTCCATCGATAATCTTTTTTAGCTTCACAGGTTAGTTTTATAAACTGTCCCTCATTTACTTTATCAAGAATGGTCTCTTTCCGATTGATAAGAAACGCATTTATAGCAACTTTAGCCGATATAGAACCATGAAAGACTCCAAAATAGTTCTTTGAAAACATTGAATGAGATATTCTTTGTAACTCTTGTAGAAGGTGTCTATCCATATAAACAAATACCCTTATTATATATTTTTGCTATTATATCATTATTATTTTTTATTAGACAAAGGTTAAAGATGAACATACCTCATATTCCCGTTTTATTGGCAGAAGTATTGGATGGATTTTCCAAAATTAAAGAGGGCTATTTTGTAGATTGTACATTAGGTTATGCAGGTCATTCAGAAGCGATGTTGCAGAGCTATTCAGAGATTAAACATATTGGTATCGACAGAGATGATGAAGCGTTGGCTTTTTCTAAAAATAGGTTAACCCCTTTTCAAGATAGAAGCACACTCTACAAAGGAACATTTGCTACAACACTCCCTACACTTACTGAAACACCAATCACAGGACTCTTGGCAGATTTTGGTGTCTCTTCCTTACAGCTAGATAAGATGGACAGAGGATTCTCTTTTGAGAGTGAAACATTGGACATGCGTATGGACTCAACAGCTGAACTCTCTGCTTATGAGGTGGTCAATAACTACAGCCAAGAGAAGTTAGAGTATATTTTAAATCATTACGGAGAGGTTCGCTCTTATCGAAAAGTTGCTTCTGCTATTGTTGAGGCACGTTCTAAAGAGCCAATTAAGAGTGGAAAAGCGTTGGCAGAGGTTATCTTGACCGTTATCCCTCGTGGTGGAAAAATACACCCTGCAACACTATCTTTTCAAGGAATTAGAATAGAGGTTAACAACGAACTAGGTGAAATAGAGGGGCTACTTGATGTCCTAGAGCAGAAGTTTAAAGCAGGAGAGTTAAATGGTACGATTGTTTCATTAATAACTTTTCACTCTCTAGAAGATAGATTGGTTAAAAACCGATATAAAAAATGGTCAACAGCCTGTATCTGTGATGCCCAAGCGATGAGGTGTACCTGTGGAAAAAATCATCAACTTGGAAAGATGTTAAAACGAAAACCAATTGTTGCAACCAAACAAGAGCTAAAAATCAACGCCCGTTCACGTTCTGCAAAACTTAGAACATTTATTTTTAAAGGTTAGTTATGGAAGAGAGAGCCGAGAATGGAGTAACAGGAGGCATGGTGGTTATTACAATTTTAGCTACTGCATTGGTGCTACTTCTGTTTATTCCAAATATCTATTTAGACAACCAAATCTATTATGAGAGTCGCCAAATCGCACACCTCAAATCACTAAAAATCACCTTTCAAGAGGAACAAGCATTAATAAAAAACAGATTAGAGGTGATAGATTATCAAGAGAATTTAGTTAGTCAAGATGTAAAGTAGTTTTGATGATTAGAAAGTTCCTAGAGTTCGCCATCGACCGACCTGTGTTAAACCATATTGTATTGGTTTTTACCATTATTATGTCTATTTTTGCCTATAAGATGATTCCTAAAGAGATTTTTCCCCCTTCTCAGCTTGACCAAGTCTCTATTATTGGGAGCTATGCAGGGGCAAGTGCTGATGTACTTGATAAGATGGCTGTTAAAGCTATTGAAGATGAGTTAAAAGGGTTGGCAGAGATTGAAAAGGTAGACAGTAGTATTCAAAATGGAATGTTCTCTATTTTTGCTGATATTGTTCCCAATAGCGATAATCAAATGGTTTTAGGGGATGTTAAAGATATACTCTCTAATCTTAAACGTGATTTGCCCAGCGATATGGATGAACCTATAGCAAAAATAACGGTTCATGCGTTTCCTCTTTTGGTTGTTGCAATATCGGGAAAAGAGGCATCTATTGAAAAACTTTTAGAGATTGGACAGAAGTTAAAAGACAGATTAACCCTTATTCCCAATTTAAGTAATATTGATATTCGTGGAGAGTCAGATGAAGAGATTTTAATTCAGCTGAACCAAAATAAAATTGATGCTTATGGTATCTCTAAGTCAGCTGTTTACAGTGCCATCTCTTCGCTCTCTTCTATTTTTCCTGTAGGGACAATAAAAGAGAAGGGAAATCATCTCTATATTTCAACCATTAATGGGGAAAAAAGCAAAAAAGCACTGGAACAGACACTCCTTGGAATTAATGGAAAACATCTCTATTTGGGAGATATTGCTACGGTTAAATTGGGATTGGCTGAACCAAAACAGCTCTCTCATTATAATGGTAAACTCAATATTTCGTTAAATATTCAAAAGACAAAAGAGGGAAATGCAATAGCTCTAAGCAAAGAGGTTCGAGCAGTTCTTAAAGAGTTTAACGAGGAGTATAAAGGTGATATAGAGTTTGAAGCCTATACTGATACTTCGATTTGGGTTAAAAATCGTCTTAATTTGGTCTCTTCTAATATTATCTTTGGTCTTATCTTGGTGATGTTGGCTCTCTTTTTAACGGTGAGTTATCGTATTGCCTTGGTAGTAGGCGTTGGAATTCCAACGGCATTTATGATTACATTAATTGTTATTGAGATGATGGGAAGTAGCTTGAATATGTTAACCCTTTTGGGGGCATTGATTGCGTTGGGAATGTTGGTAGATGAGGCTATTGTTGTGGCAGAGAATATCTATCGACATATAGAGATGGGTAAATCTCCTAGAGAAGCTTCCATTGATGGTGCAACCGAGATGTTCCCTGCTATTATTACAGCCACCTTTACCACTATTTTTGCATTTTTACCCATGCTTATTATGACAGGTCAAATGGGAATCTTTATTCGAGTAATTCCGATTATGATTTCAATTCTTCTGCTTAGTTCTCTTTTTGAAGCATTCTATTTTTTACCTCTACACTCCAAAGAGTTCTACTCGATGGGTAAAATAGAGAAAGAGAATAAAAAAGAGAGCCGTTTTTGGGTTACTTTAAAGAGATTTTATATGGCTATACTGCATGGTCTTTTACGATTTAAAAAAACCTCTTTATTTTTATTAGTCTCTTTGATTATGGTAGGAACTGTAGCCATGGCAAAGATTACAAAGGTTGAATTTATGCCAGAGTTTGATGTTCAGCAGGTCTACTTAAATGGTGTTGTTAATGTGAACAACTCTTTAACTGATACAGAAAAGCATGTCACCATGATAGAGAATGCTCTGCTAGAGTATTTGGATAAAGATGCTGTAGATTCGGTTACTTCGGTTATTGGATTTAAGATGAATGGAGATAAAAGCATAGATACTGGAGACAACCTATTTCATATTTTTATTAATCTGCATGAAAAAGCCCCAGAAAACTTTTTTGACACCTATATAAATCCTATCTTTTCACTGGAATATGATGATTCTGATATGATACGAACAAAAAAAGCACAAACCATAGCAAAAGAGATTCAAGAGGGTCTATTGGAGAAGATGCGAAAGCTAGAGATTAATGGAGAGAAGGTCTTTGAAGAGTTTAATATCTTTGCTCAACAGACAGGAATGGTGGGGCATGATATTGAGATAGGCTTTTCAGACAGCAATCCAAAAAAGATAGCCGATGCCATAAAAATATTAGAAGATAAACTCCACACCATAAAAGGGGTAGAGGATATAGGAACAGATGCCAAAGAGGGAGAGAAAGAGTTAAAGTTACGGGTTAACGAGTATGGTCAATCTCTGGGTCTAAGCGAAGGGTATATTACAAAATCTCTTCGTGGTTCATTTTTTCAAGGTGAGTACGCCAAGATGTTTAATGAAGAGGGGCTTTTACGGGTAAAAGTAGAAGATACCTTAAAAGATAAAAAATCAACCATTGAAAACTTTAAATTAACAACTCCAAATGGCTTGGTTGTGGTTTTAAAAGAGGTGTGTGATTTCTATTATCAAAAATCTTTGGTAAGAATTTTTAAAGAGGATGCAATGAGGGTTAGTTCGGTCTATGCCCGTGTAGATAAAAAAGTTACCCTCTCTGTAGATGTAATGAAGAAGCTTAAACCTATAATAGAAGAGCTAAGAGAGGATGGATTAAAAGTTATTATAAAAGGTGAGCAGAAAGCCAACTCACAGATGATGAAAGAGATGGGTCAAGCAGGAGTTATTGCTCTATTTTTAATCTTTATCACTTTGGTTTGGATGTTTAACTCTTTTGTTCAACCCTTAATTATTCTCTCTATTATTCCTTTATCTATATTGGGTGTCTTGGTGGGTACTAAGTTAATGGGTTTAAACCTAAGTATGACAGGCGTAATGGGAATTGTTGGATTGGCAGGAGTCGTAGTAAACGATGGTCTGATTATGTTAGAGTTTGTAAGAAAAGCAAAAAATACTCAAGAGATTCTCGATTACGCCTCATGGCGTTTAAGACCCATTGTATTAACCTCTATAACCACTGTCTTAGGTCTATTCACCTTAATGTTCTTTGCCTCTGGTCAAGCATTGATTTTACAACCAATGGCAGTAAGCTTGGGCTTTGGTGTGGCTTGGGCTACAGTTCTTAATTTATACTTTGTTCCTTTGATGTATGCTGTGCTTTATAGGATTAAGCCTAAAACTTCAATTTAAAATGCTAAAATACCCCAAAAAATATCAAGGCTAAAGAAATTGAAAAAAGCACTACTACTATTGAATATGGGGGGACCCAATAGCGTTGATGAGGTTGAGATGTTTTTGCGTAATATGTTTTCGGATAAAAATATTTTAACCATGAATAGATATACCAGAGCTTTGGTTCGTGAAATTATTATTTTTAATCGGATTGATGAGGTTAAAGAGAATTTTATTGAAAATTTGGGGGGAAAGTCTCCTCTTCCTGAATTAACCAATAGACTGATAGATAAGCTTAAAAAGAGGCTTGATATTTCTATTGCTCCTGCCATGCGTTATGTTCCCCCTTTTGCTACGGATGCTCTGAAAAAATTTCAAAAAGATGGTGTAGAGGAGTTGATTCTATTTCCTATGTATCCTCAATACTCTACCACTACCACACTCTCATCTATTGAAGATATAGAGGAGCGTTGTG
>Ga0256827_10001166_pt1 | contig 16668 bp, 19 predicted proteins | sample CV84metaG_FD_185977 | JGI IMG/M metagenome (GOLD analysis project Ga0256827, IMG submission 185977) | Hydrothermal vent microbial communities from East Pacific Rise, Pacific Ocean - CV84 | ecosystem: Environmental > Aquatic > Marine > Hydrothermal vents | place: Pacific Ocean: East Pacific Rise... | reverse complement strand
TCTTCATCCATAGCCTAAATAGCTATTTTCAGTAAAGCATTATTGCCGTGTATCCCACGGGCAAGTATGTTTTTACTAGCATTTATATCTGCATTGGCAGAATGCCCACAAGCAGTACATACAAACTTATCTTGTGATTTTCTATTCTCTTTGGAGATATGACCACACTCGTTACAAGTTTGAGAAGTATATTTAGGGTCAACTTTGATGAGTTGTCCACCTCTCTCAATTAACTTATATTCAAGCAACTCAAAGAACAATCCCCAACTTTGTTGAGTAATGACACGGTTTAATCCTCTTTTTGCACTTGCATTTTTAGAGGGTTTTTCTATTGTACCTTTTGTTTTTGATGTCATATTCTTAATTTTTAAATCTTCTACGACTACAATGCCTTGGTTTTCAGCGTATTGCAGTGAGAGTTTATGTAAGAAATTTTTTCTCTTGTTTGCTATTTTAAGATTAATTTTTGCTAATTTAACTTTCGCCTTAGCACGATTATTTGAGCCTTTTTTCTTGCGTGAGAGTTGTTGAGCTTTTGTTCGGAGTTTAGAAAGTTCTCTTACTAAGTCTAAAGGCTTAACTTTTTTGCCGTTACTGTCTGCCACCACAAGAGATACACCTACGTCAATTCCTATTGATTTAGAATTATAATTGTTCGTTATCTCTTGTTCTTCAATATCTATCAAGATACTTGCATGATACTGATAGGCTTCATAGCTCACGGTTACGGTCTTAATTTTTCCAACAAACTCTTTTCTCAATCCTTTGCATTTTACCCAACCCACTTTAGGTAAAAACACCTTATTGCTTTCAATTTTAACCCTTTGTGGGTATTGGTAGCTTTGTCTTGAATGGTGTCGTGATTTGAATTTTGGATAACCACCACCTTTAAAGAAATGTTGATAGGCTTTGTCCATATTTGCTATAGATTGTTGAATGGCTTGTGAATCAATCTCTCTAAGCCAAGAGGTTTTTTCACGCTTTTTGAGTTTAGTGATATGGTTTATCAGTGCGAACTTTCCTATTTTTAATCCAAATTTACTATAGGCAAACTTTCGTAAAGCCAATGCACGATTGTAGACATATCTTGCTCCACCAATTTGAGAAGAGATGATTTGTTGTTGTTCTTTGTTTGGGTACAAGCGAACTTTTTGAGCTTTTAACATCTCTTCTCCTTTTTAAAATGGTGTGTTGTTGATATTTTACCTAATTAACGATTACAGAAAACACCTGATTAGTATTCGCCAAGGCGAATGTAGCTTATAACCACCACTTGAAAGAGGTGGTTTTACGCTACAATTTGATAAAAATCCTATTTTTGTAATTTAAATCCTAAGCTCTCAAATGTTTTAACAACTTTTCCATCAATCGCAATCATATCTTTTTTCATTTTTTCATCTTTAATCCCCGTAGTTGCTATCCAGTTTTGAACATTTGCATACCCTACATGAAGCTCTTTTGAACCTTTTGGAATATAGAAATAGATTGAACAAGGAGCAAATAATCCTGCTTGTGCTTCATTGTGATTAAATACTGAATTTGAAAATTTAAAGTGACAAAGAGAAGATACCCAATACGCATCGTATTTAGAGAACTCTGCTTCTGCATCATCATACTCCAATTTAAAGTCTAAGAAACCTGCAATAATAAATTCATTTTTAACAAAAGCACCATCATGTGTTTCAATCCACTCTTCTACCCATTCCGTAACAGCATCGGTATCTTTTAAGTTATCAGGTAATTTCATAACCATTTTTGTTAACGGTTGAGCAGGAAGTTTATCGGTATACTCAAGTTTTTTAGACTCTGTTGGCTTCAACTCTTTCATTGCCACTTCATCCAAACTTGCGACCATATCTTTAAACGTTTTTCGGTTTTTTTCATCTTTTTCACCAATAATGTTCAACATTAAATCAGCATCAAGGTGTCCAAACCATGTTATCTTTTCTTTAGAATCCAAATATTTATAGAACAACATATTGTAAGGAGCATACGCACCAAAATCTGGATTAGCAAGAAGCAATTTTCTCATTGTCTCTAAGTTTGTTACGGTAAAAAAACTTAAAAGATCAAGATTTCTCTCTTTAAATTTTTTCTCATAAGGAATTTGAATATTATCATTTCCTGCCCACTGAAAACCAACTGTATCAATTTTTTTTAAAAATGCTTTTGATTGAGCATCAGCATTCCCTTTAATTCCGTGAAAATCTGCTGTTAAATCTGCTTGTGCTACATTTACAGTAAGTAATAAGCCTGCCAACACCTTTGATATTTTACTGAGTTTCATCTCTATCCTTTTATTTTATAGTATTAATGTATAACCATGTTAATCAAAATAAAATTAATAAACCATTAATTTTAAACAATTATTTTTATATATAACTCTATGTAACATTTAGAGCCTAATTCATAAAATGATTGATAATTAGATAATTCTATAGTAAAACTTAAGTTATAAAACTAGTATTGATTAAGTGTTTTAAATAGAATAGTATAAAACATTTTTTAATTTAAAAATGTTTCATTTATACACAATAGGAAAATAAAAAAAGTTGCCCTTAAAACCATTGTAAAGGGTAACAAACGTACTTTTTTTCCAAAAACTGCTCAAAAAATAACCATTAGTTCTTAATAATAACCCTATTTGAAAAGAATCTACTCTCTTATACGAAAAAATTCTCTTGAATTATAATAAAACTTTATAGCAAGTATAATTTAAATCTCTTGACATTTAAAATCATATTACATATAATCGTTTTGTTCCGTGAGTATTAACTCTATAATGAGTAATACTTATAAATTCAAAAAGGAGGACGAATGAATAAAACTTCACAGATAGAGTTAGATGCTATGGCAAAACAAGCTACAGAACTAACTAGTAGAAGAGATTTTTTCAGAAAAGCTGCGGCTTACTCAGCGAGTGCTGTTGTAGCTACATCTGTTCTTGCCGAGGCAAATGAACAGATAAAAGCAAACCCCGAAGATGATATGAATATCCTTGAGGAGAAACCTTGGAGTCTAGAGTATGGAGATCCTGTTACCAAAAATAAATACGGTATACCATCTCCGTATGAGCATAATGTAACACGAAGAACCACTTCAATTCTTTCATCAGGTAACTACAGAGCTTCTATTGCCGTTACACCTATTCAAGACTCATGTGGTATTCTTACCCCAAATGGTCTTTTCTTTAATAGAAACCATGGTGGAACACCAACCATTGACCCAAATCAACACCGATTAATGATTCATGGTTTGGTTGAAAAGCCAATCGTCTTGACTATGGATGAATTAAAAAAATATCCGAATGTGAGTAGAATTCACTTTATTGAGTGTCCAGCAAATGGTGGACCAGAGTGGAGAGGCCCACAGTTCAACTCGATTCAATTTGCAAAAGGCTTTATGTCTAGTGCACAATGGACAGGTGTATACATTAAAGATATTCTTAGAGAACTTGGTCTTAAAAAAGAGGCTCTATGGATGCTTGCAGAAGGTATAGATGATTCTCATATGGGAAGAACTGTTCCTGTAGATAAAGTTCTTGATGATGCCATGATTGTTTGGGGACAAAATGGAGAGGCTTTACGTCCAGAACAAGGGTATCCAATTCGATTACTTGTTCCAGGTTGGGAAGGTAACTTATGTGTTAAATGGTTGGCAAGACTAGAGTTTGCTAAAGAGCCATTTTATGCAAAAGAAGAGACAGCAAAATATACAGCACTTAAGCCAAGTGGAAAAGCAATTCAGCACTTCTATGCCAATGAAGTAAACTCTGTAATTACTTCTCCTTGTCCAGAGAAGCCTTGGAAAGATTTGAAAAAAGGTGATATGGTAGAGATTGAAGGTCTTGCTTGGTCAGGTATGGGTACGATTAAAGGTGTGGATATTTCACTTGATGGTGGTAAAAACTGGGAAGTAGCACCACTTAAGGGTTTAATCCTTGAGAAATCATGGACACGATTCTCATACATGTACAAATATGAAGGTAAGGATTTACTTCTTTCAACACGTGCAAGAGACGATGCAGGACATATTCAACCAACAGTTAAAAATGAAAGAGCAGCTGTAGGTGTTGAGAGTGTTTACCATAGAAATGGTATTCATACATGGGCAGTAGCAGCAAATGGGGAGGTAACGAATGTTCAAATCTTATCATAAGAAAATTATTTCTAGTGCAGTTGTTGCATCGGTTGTTCTTTTAGGAACAGCATGTAACGCATCAAGTGAAAATGATAAAAAAGCAGAAGCTCCAAAAGCTGAAGCAAAAAAAGTAGAAACCAAAAAAACAGAAGCTCCAAAAGCTGAAACAAAACCTGCAACAGCAAACCCAGCAGTGGGTCCAGCTAAAGCAGACGTTTCTGACTCTGTTAAAAAGACCTATGATTTCAATAAAAAAGAAGTTATTGATGGTGGGGTAACATACCCAATCGTTAATGGTAAAACAGGTGCTTACGCAGCGAATGAAAAAGCACACAGTGTAAAAATTGCTTACGGTAAACCAGCAACAGCAAATGAGCAAAAAGCTTGGGATATTGATGTAATGCCAGACGGTACAGGTCTTCCAGAAGGTTCAGGTTCTGCTGAAGATGGAGATGAAATTTACGAAGAGAAGTGTCTATCTTGTCACGGAGACTTTGGTGCAGGTTCAGGTTCATATCCTAAACTTACAGCAGGTAATGCGTATGAGATGCAAAAAACATTGACCAACCAACGTGTTGGTGGAAATGATGAAGGTCCAAAACGTACCTTTGGTTCATACTGGCCAAATGCGAGTACATTATGGTGGTACGTGAAAACAGGTATGCCACATCCAGCACCAATGTCCTTGACCAATGATGAAGTTTATGCTCTTTCTGCGTATCTTCTAATGATTAATGAGATTAAGATTGATGGAGAATTGGTTGAAGATGAGTACGTTCTTGACCGAGAAAAATTCTTGAAAATTCAAATGCCAAATAAAAATGGTTTTGAACCAAATATTGATGGTCCAACAGGTCCAGATGATGTTCGTGCTTACTATAATGACGTGAATAACTATGGTAATGGTACACGATGTATGAAAAACTGTTTTGAAGGCAAAGCTAAAATTCAAAAAATCAAAATGGCAATTTCTGATTTCCAACCACCATTAAGCATAGAAAAATCGTTACCACCTGTATCAAAAGATGCAAAAGCTGAACATCCAGGAAAAGCAAAGTATGAAAAGAATTGTGCTGTTTGTCATGGTACAGATGCAATGGGTGCTCCAGAAGTTGGAAACAAAGAGGCATGGGCTAAAGTACTTAAACAAGAGATAGATACTATTTATTCTAATGCAATTCATGGTAAAAATGGTATGCCTCCAAAAGGTGGTACATCCTTGCCAGATGATAAAATCAAAGAAATCATTAACTATATGATTCAAGAGAGTAAATAGATTTTATTTACCCTTATATTACACAATTAGTCCACAATGGCTCTTTATACTCATTGTGGACTGATAAATAGAGACTATTTTAATCAAAAAAATTGATTAAAAAAACATCTAGGAAGTGATCAATTACAACAAATGTAACACAATTCTTGTTTAGAATAGCGTTATCAATTTAACCATACACGAAAGGAATTCAAATGGAAAGAAGAAAATTTTTAGGTTTAGGTCTAGCTGCAGTTGCACTAGTACCAGCAAGCTTAAGTGCCGTTAATTTTAGAAAAGAGAAGCCAGATGCATTTACTGCTCATAATGTTGCTGATTCAATCAAAGCACTTTACGGAGATATTAAAACAGAGGAGTCTAAAGACTTAACTGTAAAAGCTCCTAAAATTGCAAGTAACGGTGGAGCAATCCCTGTAACGATTAAAAGTTCATTAGATCTTAAATCAGTAGCAGTTTTCCAAGATGCAAACCCTGAGTCTGCTGTAGTAGTATTTACAATCCCTGCAGGTGCAATTGTGAACTACATGACAAAGATTAAAATGAAAGGTTCTGGAGAAATTACTGTTGTTGCTGAAGGTAAAGATGGTAAATTTTACAAAGCAAGTCAAAAACTAGAAGTTGCACTTGGTGGTTGTGAAGGTTAATCCCTAAACAACAAACCTAAAAATTATTAATCATCAAATATTGAAGAAAAGAAAGGAATACCATGGGTAACATGAAAATCAAAGCAAAAGTTAAAGGTGACACACTTAAGTGTAAAGTTCAAGCAAAACACATTATGCTTCCATACGACGCAGCAAAGAAAAAAGGTGTTGATGCAAACTTCATCATACAAATCACTGCGAAAGTTGGAGACAGAGTAGTATACGAAGCATCTACAAGTCAATTCTTATCTAAAAATCCAATTTTTAAATTTGAAGCAAAATCTGAAGGTCTTAAAAAAGGCGATAAGCTAGAAATGAGTTGGACAGACCTTTCTGGTAAAACAGTAACTGAAGACAAAAAAATCAAGGGTCTTAAATAAGCCTCTCCTTCTCCCTTTTGGGAGTGGGTTTTCTCTTCTTTATTAAAAGAATACATAAGTATATGTATTGTTTTAATTTAGAATTTTCTTAGAAACTTCTCATATATAGATTCATACCTCGCAACCTCTAATTACACTTATCTATCTTGCCTTTTGAGCCATCTTAATATAGATGTGTAAAATCTCCAACGCAGCAGGGGTTACTCCTGAGATTTCAGAAGCATTAAAAAGCGTTGGAGGGTTAATATTATTTAACTTCTCCACAATCTCATTTGAAAGCCCCGATACGTTTTCAAAAACAAACCCTTTTGGAATTTTAACTTTTAACATGTCTTGCATTTTATCCACTTGTTTCTGCTGTTTCTCGATATAACGACTGTATTTTGCTTCAATTAAAAGCTGTTCTATCACTGCATCAGAATACTTTTCAAAGCTAGGAACTAAGGCAATTATTTTTTCACTGTTCATAGAAGCACGAGCCAATAAATCCAAAAGACAGACTTTGTCATTGATTTTCTCTTCATCCAAAGAGAGCAACTGCTCTATAAACTCTTTGGTTGGGGTTACAAAATTTTCACGCAGATAACGTAAAGCCTCTTGTATCTCTTGCTCTTTTTGAGTTACCTGTGCTAAATACTTTTCATCCAGTAAACCCAACTCTTTTCCATAACGGTACAAACGAACATCGGCATTGTCTTCTCGTAACAACAGACGATACTCTGAACGGCTTGTAAACATACGGTACGGCTCTTTTGTTCCTTTGGTTACCAAGTCATCAATAAGCACACCAATATAGGCTTCATTTCGTCCTAGAATCAGAGGTTTTTTTCCTTGAACCGAGAGACCTGCATTAATTCCTGCCATCATCCCTTGGGCTGCTGCCTCTTCGTAACCTGTTGTTCCGTTAATTTGACCTGCACAGTAGAGACCTTCTACTTTTTTGGTCTCTAAGGTATGTTTCAGCTCTGTAGGTTGAACATAATCATACTCAATAGCATAACCATAACGCACAATTTTTGCATTTTCCATCCCTTTAACCGAACGAATCATGTCCAATTGAACATCCGTAGGAAGCGAGGTACTCATACCATTGATGTAGTATTCATTTGCTTCTAGCGTTTGAGGCTCTACAAAAATTTGATGCCGTGGTCGGTCACGGAAACGGTTAATTTTATCTTCAATACTCGGGCAGTATCGTGGACCCATTCCCTCTATTTGACCAGAAAACATCGGTGCTCTGTAAAAGTTACTCTCAATAATCGTATGCGTCTCTTCGTTGGTGTAGGTTACATGACACGGCAACTGAGTAGGATTAAAGGTCTTTCTATCGGTTCTAAATGAAAAAGGGATAGGATTTTCATCCCCTCCTTGTTGTTCCATGACTTCTAAATCAATGGATGAACCATCAATTCTGGCACAGGTTCCTGTTTTTAGTCGCCCTATTTCGATGTCTAAGCCTCGTAAATATTCAGCCAACTCTATAGAAGCAAACTCCCCTTGTCGTCCTGCTGACTGCTTTTTATCCCCAATGTGAATAAGACCGTTCAAAAATGTACCCGAAGCAATAATTACTTTACTTGCCATGTATCGGTTACCCAGTTGAGTCTCTACCCCTAATACTTTTCCATCTTCGATAATCAACGCTTCGACAATCTCTTGTTTTACGTCTAAATTCTCGGTATTTAAGACCACATTTTTCATATAAATACGGTATCTGTCCATATCTATCTGAGCCCGAGAACCACGCACAGCAGGTCCTTTTGAACCGTTTAAAATTCTAAATTGAATTCCTGTTGCATCGGTTGCCAAGCCCATTTGACCCCCCATTGCATCCAGTTCTTTAACCAAATGCCCTTTTGCCAAACCACCAATAGCAGGGTTACAAGAACTTGCCCCAATCTGCTCTGCCAATATGGTTACCATCAGTGTTTTTACACCCATTCTCGCAGGTGCTAACGAGGCTTCAATACCTGCATGACCACCACCAATTACTATTACATCATAATTCATTTTTACCCACTGCTTACATATATTATATTTATTTAAATTATTGGAATTATATCTATATCTGATTAAAGCTAAACTCAATAGATTAATAGAGTATAATTCGTTACTTTATATACAAAGGAAGTCTATGTGTGACTTTAACAGCCTAAGTGACAGTGAGAAAGCTCACTATCACACCCTTTTACTTACCTGTGCAAACAATTATGGTGGTTTAAACTTTTTTCTTCAACTTATTCATGCTCTTCGTTCAGCAAGTAAAGAGCCTCTTTGCACTCCTCATCAGGACTTTTTATTTGAATTTGGAAACATCCGATGGGGTAAAACAATTTTTAATGACAAAGTGCAACTACTTGAAAAAATCCGAAATGAAAAACGTTCAAATCTCTTAATGGACAAAGAAGGGAAAGAGTACAAACGTATTTTAAACCTTATTCGTACCCTAAGCCCAATGACTTTTTCAGTACGTCCAAGTCTTAGAGACAATGGAGAAGGTTTTGATTTTAAAGTATTTGAAACAATCGACGAAACAACCGTAAAACTAAACCCTATTTTTGAAGCAATGTTCTTCTGTTCAGAAGCGACGGTTAAAAAAATAGTAACGTATAAAGTCAAAGATTAAAAAAAATATCATGATTTGGCTATAATCTAAAATACACTATCAATTCACGAGGAAACCCATGTTCACAGGTCTAATAAGAGAAATCGCCACCGTTAAAAACTATTCAAACAATATCTTAACTATCCAGTCAAAACATCGAGCTGGCTTAGGCGATAGCATTGCTATTAATGGTGTCTGTTTAACCGTTATTAAAGTCAATGAAGACGGTTTCGATTTGGAACTCGCCGATGAGACACGCTCAATTATTGATGAGTCTAAACTCTCAGGAAAAGTACATATTGAACCTGCCATGCAGATGAATGACCGTTTCGAAGGGCATATTGTTCAAGGACATGTGGACTGTGTAGGAGTAATTGAAGCCATTACTCCACTAGAGAATGCTACCGATTTTACCATTAAAGTTGATAAGAAATACATTGCTCATATTATTCCAAAAGGTTCGATTACCATTGATGGTATTTCCCTCACGGTTAATGATGTCAATGACGATACCTTTCGACTAACCATTATTCCCCATACCCTACGAGAAACACTTATGAAAAACTATAAGGTAGGAACAAAACTCAATATAGAGACCGACATGTTTGCTCGATACATTGACCATATTTTACAACATAGAAGCAAACGAAAAAGCATGTCATGGGACGATGTGGATAACCTACAGATGGGTTATTAAAAATCATTATGATGAACAACAAATATTACCCACAAACCTTGGTCTTTCTTCAATTTTTACTCATAGGGCTTATTGTCCTTTTTTCTAAAGGATTTATCTCAAACACCTTCGCCATTATCATCTTTATAATAGGTCTACTTATCGGTATTTGGGCATTAAGCCACAATCAATTAGGAAATTTTAATATTCAACCCAAACTCAAAGAGGGTTCTACACTTATTACCACAGGCATCTACAAATACATTCGCCACCCCATGTACCTATCGGTCATTACCACCATGTTCGCGTTTGTACTAAGTACAGCCAATCTATTGGAAATTTTATTTTTTATCTCTCTACTATTAGTACTTATTTTAAAAGCAAAAAGAGAAGAGAGCTTATGGATTGAACATGATGAAGAGTATGCACGTTATAAAGAGAGAACGAAGCTTTTTATTCCTTTTGTTTTGTGAATGGTTAATCTATAGAGCAACCTTTATCAGTGAATTAATTAAAAAAGGCAAAAAATGAAAAAAATAATTTATGGAAATAGCAATTTTAGAAAAATAAAGATAAACAATGATTATTTTTATATAGACAAGACAGAATTTATTGAAAAACTAGAAAATTTAAATGAAGATTTTGTTATTTTTTTACGTCCAAGAAGGTTTGGAAAATCTCTTTTTCTTTCAACCCTGCAATATTATTATGATGAAAATAGCAAAAATGAGTTTGAAAAGATGTTTCATGATACCTATATTGGAAAGCATCCAACAGCACTAAAAAACAATTTTAGAATTCTGTTTTTGGAGTTTTCTGGGATTAATACTGATGCTGGCATGGAGGTAATTTATGAAGGCGTTAAAGATAATATAAAATCGGCTATATATAGATACTTTACCCATTATGGCTACAACATTACAAGAGAAAGTTTAAACACCATTCCATCGCCTACAGGGCTTATAAAATACTTCTTTGATGTCATAGAAGATGATACAGTTTACCTACTTATAGACGAATACGACCAATTCGCAAATGCCATTTTAGCCCACAGCATGAAAGATTTTTTAGAAATAGTTGGAAAAGGTGGATTTGTACGAAGCTTTTACGAAGTACTAAAAACAGCCACACTCTCAGGAACAGTTCAAAAGATGTTTATTACAGGTGTTACCCCAATTACACTTGATAGTTTAAGTTCTGGATTTAATATTGTCTCGAATATTTCTCATCGTAAAGCATTTAATGCCATGGCTGGATTTACTCAAAAAGAGGCTCTTTACTCTGTAGAAAAAGGTATATTTGATAGATGTAATGAGGTTAACCAAGAAGAACTTTTAAGCAAAATAAAACGATGGTACAATGGTTACCTTTTTAACAGTGAAGCCAATGAACGCGTTTATAACTCCACCCTACTAAACTATTTTATCTCTAATTTTAACTTTGACAGATGTACAATGCCTAAAAAAATGCTAGACAGCAATGTAGCCAGTGACTATAAAGCCATTATGAAACTCTTTAATATTGGAGACAGTGAAAGAAACTTTAAAATATTAGAAGAGCTAATAGAGAACAATTCACTCACAGGAATGATAAAAGACCGATATGATTTAAACCAAGAGTTTACTAGAAATGATTTTATTACACTTATCTACTCTATGGGGTTTATAACCATTAAAGAGGAAGCTTTTGGAGAAGTATTAGAGTTTATGATACCTAACTATGTTATTAAAATGCTCTACTTCAACTATTTTGCTATTGAACTAAAAAACAGAAACAATCTTACAACCATTACAAATCTTAACACCATTTTAATAGACTTAGCCAAAGGCGATGTTTCTCCTTTTGAAAACCAACTAAACGAAGTCATAAAAACCCTATCCAACCGAGACCACTACGGATTCAAAGAAAAACACTTTCACGTTATAACCCTCTCTCTTCTAAGCTTTGCAGAGTTCTATTTTATAGATTCACAACCTGAACTTAATAACAAATATCCTGATATTATGCTTGTAGGACGTGATGAAAAAGTGCCAAATAATTATATGTTTGAACTAAAGTGGGTTAAGCAGAAAGATGACTATAACAAATTAAAAAAAGAGGGTTTAGAGCAGATAGAAGGCTACCTAAAACTAGACAAAATAAAGAGTATTCCTAAGCTTAGAAGCTTTTTACTGCTTGGCTCTAAAGATGGGGTTGAGTTTTTGGAGGTGTTGAAAAAATAGAATCCCTATAAAATGTATCTAAATCATCAAACATCTCTTTTGAACTATTTTCGTCATGAATTTAGATTTATGGTAATATGACGAGTTTATCAAAAAGCATATTTATCATAAACTTTACAATAAATTCATTGTAGTTCTAGGAAACTCCTTTCCATTTACTACAACTGATTCATTGTAGACTTATCAAATAAATAGAAGAAAATCCCCCGTCATAGTGAAGCGATAGCGTAACAATAGGGGCAACAACCGAGAGGGCATTAGGAACTGCCATACGCTCCATTTATTATATTATAGAAATAGCATAATAAAAAATTCTTTTAAATCCCTAAACTATGGTCTATATAGAAGTTTTTCATATACCATCACTCATTGTAATACCTACAACGTCTCATGTCACTTTCTACAAGCTCTCATTGTAGAGCCTACAATTAATCTATTGTATCTTTAGGAAAATTCTTTCCATTTGCTACAATATATTTGTTGTAAACCATAAGTTTATTGGATATAATACAATAAATTAATAGTAGGTTTTAAATATGGCAAAGAAAAAAGATACTACCATCTATACGCATATTTCAGAAACAGTCAATAATGTTACAGGAGAAATTGTATCGACTAAAAAAGATGAAGTGATAAGAAGAGAAAAAACACCACAGTTTATCATGCTCTTTACCGAAGGAGCTCCTGATTTAGTCAAAGCCAATTTAACCAAAGCCCAATCTCATGTTTTATGGAAAATACTCGAAAAATATACCCATACAGGCAACTCTTTAAAAATAACCCCTGCCACAAAAAAGATTATGGCAAAAGAGTTAGATTTGACACTACGAACTGTTGGAGCATATATTAGAGTATTGATACATAAAAATGTTATTCAAGAGCTAGATATTGAGGGTTCAAAAGATTATTTTCTAAATCCTCATATTTTTGGACGAGGAGAGTGGAATAATATCAAAAAACTTCGTTATGAAACGACTGTTGAGTTTGATTTTGAAAAGAATGAAGCTCAAACCACTAGAACCACAAAATCAACCTATAAAGATGCTGATAAGCTTATAGAGAAACCTCATCAAGTGGTTGAAACCAATAGCCATAGAGAAACAAATGGTACTTTGAATCAAACAGTTGTGGTTGAGGAGATTGAGAATGAAAATAGTAACTTAGAATTAGATATATTAAAAGAAAAAAATAGAGAGAAAGAGTTGTCTATTCGAGAGCTTGAATTGAGGATTAAGGCTTATGAGTTGGGGTTGTAAACGAATTTCCTCTTATTCGCTCCACCTTTAAAAGGTGGAGCGAGTGAGATGTCAACCCAAAAATATTCCCTAAAAATTCCGATACCTCCCACTCTCAACATCAAAAAAATCACTAGGAGTTAAATCGTATTTCCATTTTAACATTCCCCTGTAAAGTGTATCTAAATCATCAAATTTGTCTTCTAAAATCTTCTTTTTTAGTCCACTCTTATATTTTATAACCGAGTTAATCTTTAACTCTTTATGATGAACTAAATACCACTCAATAAACTCATCTACTCTCTCATAAGGAATCCGTAAATTTGGATATTTCTCTTTTTGATGCCAGCCAAAAATGAACTTTTTTTCTGCTTTGTGGTAAAAACAGCTTATTACTTCGCCTGTGATTTTTTCTATTTCGTTTATGCCTCGATTAAGTCCCCGTTGCATATCACTTGGTGCTTTATAGGTTGTTCCAAATATATTATTAAGTTCATCCAACTCTTTAGATACTTTACCTACCCCCTTTCCCTCTCTATTTGGTAAAGAGTAGTAACGTAGATACATTTCATAAAGTTTTAATCCATATTTTGTTTTGAATTGATTACAGATATTTAGCTCTATAGGTGTATAACCTGCTTTCTGTTTTAATGCTTCAAGAATAATCTCATTTACTTTGAAATTAAGATATTTTTTGTTCTCTTTCCACTCAATCACTTCACTTAAAAATGATGCTGATACTCTTTTTACTCCTTTGCCTTTAAATGTAAAATCTCTAATTTGTAAAGGCTCTTGAAGCGTTCTAATTGCATCCCAAATTCTATAATCATCTTTTATTGATTTCAATCCCAATATCTCACGAATCTCTGTCATAGAGAGTATAAAATCATTTCCTTTCTTTTCAAACTTCCAATACAAAGAGTTGAGTAGTTTATCAGGTAAAATAGCTTTTCCCGTCTTTGGAATATAGCCATCTGTAAGTGTATTATGTTTATTAATTGTTCTAATTATATTAGCAGTCATTATATATTCTTTTTTATTTTTTTATATTGTATCATATTTTCGTTAAATATGGTAGTTCAACGAAAAGTATGGTAATATGACGAAAAAATATAGATTCTTTATGGTAGTTTGACGATAAACTATGGTAACTTAACGATAAAATCCCCTTTAAAGCCGATAAAAGCACCATTTCAGCCATATTCAACTCTTCAAAGTCGTATTTCTTTAATAATGTACAAGCTATGGTAGTTTGACGAGTTTCTATTTTAGATAATAGAAAAAATCATTTATTAGGTTAGTGAAACCTCTGTTTTATAGGCTTTTAACACTTTAAGAGGCTTATTCTCGTCATAAATTAGAGATTATGGCAATATGACGAGTTCTAATTTTAGAATATAAAAGCTATGGTAGTTTGACGAGTTTTTGTTTTAACTTATAGAAAGAATTATCTTGTAAGCTTGTAAAAGTACCTACTTTATAGGCTTTTGAATGATTATAATGCTTTTTTATCGTAATTTACTTGCTATGGTAGTTTGACGAGTTTAGTTATTTAACTCTACTTTTGGCTTAATATTAAAGTCAAAAAGCTAAAAGATGAGGAGTTACAGATAAAGCTTGAGGCTAAGAAGATGGGAATTGAGATTTGAGGTTAGGTTAGTAGGTTTTGACCTAAGTATCTTTCCATGTAAAACGTGGGAAGAAGTTAAAAAGTGTTTTTTGTTCTTTTCAGAAGTGTTATTTTTAAGTTTTAAAAAAGTTTGACAAATCAATCTCTAAAATAAAAGCAATCTTAACTAAATGTTCAATATTAAAATGAGCATTATTAACTCTTCGTTCAGCTCTAGCAATAAAAGCATTACCTGTTAATCCAATATCAAGTGCTAGTTGAAGTTGAGAGTAATTCTTTTGCTTTCTAAACTTTATAACATTGGCAGAGATTGTATTGTGTATCTTATCTACTTGATAATTTAGCTCTTCGATTGTCATGAAGTAATAATATATGTATCATTAAATATTAGCAATGACTGATTAGTCATATTAAAGGTTAATTTGGTATAATTTAAAATTATCAAAAACAAATTCAAGCATATAAGGGAAGAGTGATGAAAAAAATAACTAAACCATTGTTTATAATGGGTGTATTGCTTCTATCAGTAAGCAGTTTAAGTGCTGAAACTATAATTGGAAAAGTCTATGGAAAAAAGACTTGGATAGCTTATATTGGTTCAGGTCATAATTTGTAAGTAAAAATTCTTATGTTTTAGCTCCTGATGGTTCAAGTCTTAAAAGTAAAAATTCTGTGCTTACTGCAATTCAAAGACGGCTTGTTCAAGGTAAATATAAGAATCATGGGTGTAGCTAATGAAAAGTTTTATACTAAAAATTATTACTCTTCTTTTTTTATTTCAAATAAGTCTTTTTGCTGAAGCTACCAAAGAAGAAACTATTAATTTTATCAATGAAAAGTTTAATCAATATGGAGAGAATGTATATTGGGCAAAGAAGTATAAACAAACCAAAATAGCATTAACTTGCAAATCATCAGGAGTTTGCAAATTAAAGAAATGGTGGAATCAAAATGGTTCAATAGAATATTATGTTAAAGAATTTGGTCATGCATCCAATTCTAGTTGATAATTATAGCGATTAATCACAAGATTAACAGAATATTCAAGCCTCTCCCAAGACTTGGAAAACTTAATCGTTTTCCGTTGAAGCCGAGCTAAAACCATTCTCATTCTAAGATTAAATCGTTCAATATCTTGGGTATTCCTTTTACCAATTTCTCTTGTCCAAGGGTCAGAAATAGCCGAAGTATAAGCATCCCAATTGTCAGTACAATATATTTTCATATTGGGTACTTGGTCTATTAGTTTTTTAGCTGAATGCTTTCCTCTATCTCCAATATGTACAGCTAATATCCTCTTTGTTACTTTTGAGAAACAGAGCCATATCCATGCTTTTTGGGTTTTTTTTGAACAAATGTCCACATCTCATCACAGGAGACAAATTTCTCTTCTGATATCTCTGGTTGTTTAAACTCTTTTCCTTCTGCTTTTATCCATGCTTGTACTGTATTGATGCTTACTTTGAATACTCTACATATTGAGTTTAATCCCATTCCCTCGGCATAACAATCCATTATTTTTCGTTTGTCTCTATGTTTGGGTAATCGCTCCTCTTTTTTGTACTTCCATACAAATACTGCTTCACACTCATTGCATTTATATCTTTGTGTTCCACAACGATTATGCCCATTTTTTACGACTTTTATACTTCCACACTTTTTACAACTTGGTCTCTTTCTCATAAAACAATTATACCTTAGCTCTTCTATCAACTACTTTTTGATGCATGACCAAAGATTTTTGTATAGAAAATAATATTACACTTCTGTTTTTACCTCCATATAGCCCTGAATATAATCCTATTGAAAGGGTTTGGAGCTTTTTAAAATCTAAAGTGAGCCAACGCTTTTTTTCTACTG
>Ga0256827_10001165_pt1 | contig 16680 bp, 14 predicted proteins | sample CV84metaG_FD_185977 | JGI IMG/M metagenome (GOLD analysis project Ga0256827, IMG submission 185977) | Hydrothermal vent microbial communities from East Pacific Rise, Pacific Ocean - CV84 | ecosystem: Environmental > Aquatic > Marine > Hydrothermal vents | place: Pacific Ocean: East Pacific Rise... | reverse complement strand
TAAAGGGGGTTTTACTTACAGTTGACTCCCCAGGTGGTGCTGTTGCACCATCAATTGAGATTGCATACGCTATAAAAAGATTAAAAACAAAAAAACCTGTTATAGTCTATGCACAAGGCACTATAGCCAGTGGTAGTTACTATGCAAGTATTTGGGCAGATAAAATTATAGCTAATCCCGGAAGTATGGTTGGTAGTATAGGTGTTATAATGCAGGGGGCTGATCTCAGTGGCATTATGCAAAAAATTGGAATTAAGACACAAGTTGTTAAAGCTGGTCGATACAAACAGATAGGAACGCCAGATAGAGAGTGGAAAAAGTTTGAAGTGAATGAACTAAACAAAGTCATTCAGGGAACATACGATATGTTTACAAAGGATGTAGCTGATGCTCGCAATCTTGATTATAAACAAAGAGATTTTTATGCGAATGCTCATATATTTACTGCTTCACAAGCACAAAAAATTGGTCTTATTGATGATGTTTCAGTACTCTATAATGCGAAAGAACAACTAAGAGTCATGGCAAAAATAGAAAAGAAAGATGCTCTTTGGAATAAAGAGGATAAATTTGATAAATTTATGAAGAGATTAGCAGCTACTTCAGCTGTCACTCTTCATACCTATTTTCCTACTTTAATTTTAAAGTAGGAAAGATTCTTTACATCCCTGGCATTCCCATTTGAGGAGGCATACCAGCACCAGCATCAAGAGCTGCTGGAGTCTCTTCAGGTATTTCATAGATAGCTGCTTCTGTTGTAAGTAACATTGATGAAACTGATGTTGCATTTGTAAGCGCAACACGTGCTACTTTAAGTGGATCAATAATTCCTGCATCAAACATATCTACATATTCACCAGTCGCCGCATTAAATCCAGTAGTATCACTCTCTGCTGTCTCTACAGAATTTACAACAACACCTGTGTCAAATCCAGCGTTTGAAGCAATCTGTTTCATAGGAGCTTTAATCGCACGAAGTATTATCTCTGAACCAATCTTTTGATCACCCGTTAAGTCTAAGTTGACTTTTGAAGCAGCACGTACCAGTGCTGCACCACCACCAATAATAATTCCCTCTTCAACAGCTGCTTTTGTTGCTGATAGTGCATCATCAACTCTATCTTTTTTCTCTTTCATCTCAGTTTCAGTTGCTGCACCTACTTTAATTACAGCTACACCACCAGAAAGTTTTGCTAAACGCTCTTGAAGTTTCTCTTTATCATATTCACTAGAAGTTGATTCTATCTGTGTTTTTATTTCATTGATACGTGATTTTACAGCTTCTTCACTTCCTGCACCATTTACAATTACAGTGTTATCTTTATCTATAACAACTCGAGAAGCTTGTCCAAGCATAGAGATATCTGCACCCTCTAAAGTATGCCCTGTCTCTTCACTAATAACAGTACCATGAGTTAAAATTGCAATATCAAGTAGCATCGCTTTTCTTCTGTCACCAAAACCTGGTGCTTTTACTGCACTAATATTTAAAACGCCACGAAGTTTATTTACAACTAAAGTGGAGAGAGCTTCACCCTCTACATCTTCAGCAATAATAAGAAGTGGACGAGATGTTTTTTGTACTTGTTCTAAAACTGGAAGTAAATCTTTCAATGATGAAATTTTACTATCTGCGAGTAAAATCCAAGGATTTTCTATCTCAGCAATCATTTTTTCAGGATTAGTGATAAAATAAGGACTTAAATATCCTCGATCAAACTGCATCCCCTCAACAACATCTAACTCATCAGAGATTCCTTTTGCCTCTTCAACTGTGATTACACCATCTTGTCCAACTCGCTCCATCGCTTCAGCAATCATATCACCAATAGCCGCATCTGAGTTAGCAGAAATAGTTGCTACCTGAGCAATATCTTGTTTACCATTTACAGATTTTGAAGCATTTTTTAGGTTCTCTAAAATTTCACCACATGCTTTGTCCATACCACGCTTTACTTCTACTGGATTAGCACCCGCTGTAATATTTCGAAGTCCCTCAGAGAAGATTGCATTTGCTAAAACAGTTGCTGTTGTCGTTCCATCACCTGCCTCATCTGCAGTGTTAGATGCTACCTCTTTTACAAGTTGTGCACCCATATCTTCTAGCTTATCTTTTAACTCCACTTCACGTGCTACTGAAACGCCATCCTTTGTTAGTACTGGTGCACCATAACTTTTCATAATCAAAACATTACGACCACGAGGTCCCATTGTCACTTTTACTGCATCTGTTAACTTCTCAACACCACGCGCTAAAGCATTTCTTGCTGTATCTGAAAATATAATCTCTTTTGCCATCGTTTAACTCCTTAACCTATTATTCCAAAGATGTCTTCAACATCTAAAACAATATACTTAGTACCTTCAAACGCTACTTCATTACCAGCATATTTTCCAAAAAGAACTTGATTTCCATTTGTTAATGTATCAACTTCCTTACTTACTGCTACAACTTCCCCTCGAGAAGGTTTCTCTTTTGCATTGTCTGGAATTATTATTCCAGACATAGTTGTTGTTGCTTCTTCTACACGTTTTACTAAAACCCTATTTCCTAATGGTTGAAAATTCATTCTATACCTCTTTTTAATTTTAAAATATTTATATTGTAAACGCGATTTTAGCATAATTGGATTAACTACTGTAAATATTTCTAAATTAAACTATTATTAGAGTGACTATTTCACCTCTACTCTGTTTCTGCCATTAGCTTTTGCTATGTATAAAGCATCATCACATCGTTTAAACATACTCTCCATATTATCTCCCTCTCTATACTCTGTTAGACCAAAACTTGCAGTTATATATCCTGCTACTGGATGCTTATCACTTGAGATAAGCACTCTTAATTTATTTGCTACTATTATTGCTTCATCAATAATAATACCCCTAAATAATATCACAAACTCTTCACCACCCCATCTTGCAAAAGTATCTGTCACTCGTGTATTGTTTTTAATACTTGTCGCCATCTGAACAAGTACCTCATCACCAATTAAGTGCCCATAGCTATCATTAAAATCTTTAAATTTATCTATATCTATGATTGCTAAACATAACTTCTGCTCCCCTTTTGCAGCACTCTGTAACTCTTTTTGAAATATCTCGTCAAATTTATTACGATTGTTCACTGATGTAAGTGTGTCAATATATGCTTTCTCTTCTGCTTTATTATAGTGTTCTCTCATTTTTGTTATATCTGTTAAAGTAACAAGATAGTCACCATTATTCTTTGATTTTGAGATACTAATATTAAAAACTTTTAATATATAATTTTTATCTAAAATGGATACTACTCTATCCTCAGGACGGGTTCTTGCTATTAGTGATGGAAAAGTCTCATTCTCTTGTAATAATCCTGCATGTAAATAGCCATCACTCTTTACAAATATATCGAGTATATTATGCTTTGTCATGGTATTTAGTTGTTTTGTTCTATCGATATTTAAAAGATTTTTAAATCTATTGTTAGAGTATTTTATATCAACAAAATCAGTAACAACCATTATGTTATCTGTAGAGTTCAAGATATCATTTACAAGCTCTTGCTCTTTTTCGATAATACGATTTTTCTCTTCAAGTATTTCTCTGTTTTTAACTTGAAGTATCAAAATATATATAATAACTACAGATACAAGAAAAGAGAACATTTGTATAAATTGCATCACATAAAATGAACTCTCAATTATTGGACTCTCTTTATATGCTACAATCCAAGCAACACTCTTCTTCTTTAAATTTTTTATAGGTAAAAAAGAGACAACTTCTATATTTTTCTTCCACTCTACATAAAGAGCAAAGGCATTTCCTTCTTTCATTTTTTTATCTATTGTTCTCATAACAGAGTGTAGTTTTATGCCATTTTCTACTACACATTGCTCTTTAGTATGCATATCCCCTAAGCTTAACATATAGTCTGGGTTCTCTGAACTTTTTACATACTTAAGCACCATATCATCTCTGTTCCATGATTTTGAATCAAAAATCTCTTTTTTTACAAGAAAATGTGAATGTATATGACTAATACTATTCAAATACCACTGAAAACTCTCACTTGTAAATGAGATTTCAATTGCACCTATATGTTTATTCTCTTTATTGAAAATTGGAAAAGTATTTCTAAACCCATGAGATGTTTTACCATGTGTAAACCCTCGAATCGGCTTTTGTGTTTTGTTAACATACTTAAAATCTTCTCTTATTATTGTGAGATCATCTCCAAACTTACTAGGCTTGTGCACTCTTAAAAAAGATACATTGTTTGGAAATACAAATTGAAGCTGTAAGATACCCTGTTTTTTTGCTGTCTCATACTGATCTACCAACTCTTTATAGAGTTTATCTCTATTTCTTGCCTGAACAGCTTTAGAAGCACTATATGATGTTTCAAGAAGTTCTATAGCATCTGTATTTTTTAAGATTGATTTATAAATAGCATAAGAGATATGTTTTTGTGACTCTAAAAGTATATGATAATGTGTCGAGAGTGTGTTTTCATTTTCATCAAGGACTATTGCTATCTTTGAATCTGTATTTATCTTAGTGAGTATATATACAGTAAAATTAATCCCGAGAAATAAAAGTAAAAAAAGAAGTATATGTTTTATTTTCATAGTAAGAACATAATACTACTTATAAGCTTAAAAAATGATATTTATAAGATTGTTTCATCTAAACTTATAACTTTATACTCTATCTAACTGTTCTAAAAAAGCATCTGCTTCTATAAAACCGATAATTGTTTTTGATTTTTCTAATTCATGATTTTCGTTAAAAAAGAGAATAGCTGGAGGTCCAAAGACTCCATACTTCTTACTCAATGCCTTCTCTTGTGCACTATTTTTTGTAACATCAGCACGAATGAGAACAAACTCTTGCATCTTCTTCTTTACAGCACTATCAGAAAATGTAAACTCCTCTAGCTCTTTGCACGAACTACACCATGCAGCTGAAAAATCTAAAAGTACCTTTTTCCCTCTACTCGCCTCTAAGAGAGTATCTAACTCAGCTATAGAGTGTATAACTTTAAAAGAGGACTCTTGTGCAGTATGCTCTTGTATTACGCTAGCACTACTCCCTTTTAAAAAATGAAGAGGCGTACTCAGACTTGCACTTCCAGCTAAAAAACTTAAAAAGAGTGAAAGAGAGTAGATAAATAGTATAACAGCAAGGCTCTTTTTAAAGAGATGCACCCCAGTATCAAAAAGACCAAAATAGATCGCAGTACCTATACCTAAAAAAGCATAAAGAAGAATAACACTAGGCATACTTAACACTTTTTCAAGCATCCATATTGCAACAGCTAACATCATTATACCAAAGATTGCACTCACCATATTCATCCATGCACCGGGTTTTGGCATAAACTTTCCAGCACTCACACCAACAACTATAAGAGGCAGTCCCATACCTATACTCATAGAAAATAGTGCCATACCTCCAAGAAGTGCATCACCAGTCTGGCCTATATAGACTAGTGCTCCAGCAAGTGGTGCAGCAACACAAGGTCCAACAATGAGTGCAGATAAAAAGCCCATAATTGCAACACCTACATAACCTGTTTTACTACTTCCTTTGCTCACCTTAGCCACTAAAGCATCAGGTAATTTCAACTCATAGTATCCAAACATACTCAAGGCTAATGCAACAAAAACCAAGCTAAAAGAGTAGACAACCCATGGTGTTTGTAGTGCAGCTTGTAGGTTTGCACCAAAGAGCCCAGCAAGAACTCCTGCTATAGTATAGGCAACTGCCATCGCTAAAACATACACAACAGAGAGTGCAAATGCCTTTCTAGTAGTAAGTCCCTCCCCTTGTGAAACAATCACTCCTGAGATAATTGGTATCATAGGAAAAACACAAGGTGTCAAGGCTAAGAGAAGCCCAAAACCTAAAAATGTTAGTAGCACAACAACAATACTACCAGACTTTATGCTCTCTGCAATCGCATCACTCTCTGAGAGCTCCTCAGGGACTGCAACTTGCTGTAGCTCTTGAGAACCACTAAGTGCAGCTCTGTCTATTGTAAGTTTATACTCTTTTGTATATGGATTATAGCAGAGTCCCATCTCCGAACATCCCTGATAGGACAAGATAAGTCTCACTTCCTCTTTCCCTTCTAATTTTTCAGGATTATCTAAAGTTAAGATAAAGTTTGGTGAACTCAGATAAACATCATCTCCGTGATGTTTTTGAACTTTTGGAGATTTTTTCTCTTTTATTTGAAGTTGTGTATCTTTTAGCACTATCTTCAACTCTTTTGCATAGAGGTATATATCTTTAGCTATCGTAACACCTACTTCTATTTGCATCTTATCATTTACTTTTGCATAGGGCTTAAAAGCCTCATCTGGCATCAAAAAATCACCACCATATAGTGTCCCAAAAGTTATAAATAAGAGGAGAAAAAATTGTTTAAAGTATTTCATATAGTTATGCCCTATTTTCTAGTTTTAAGAGTAAAGTATAGCACTAAAGTAGAAATACTTATAATCTTTTAATCTTTTTTTCCATAGAATGGTAAATAAATAATGAAGGTTTAGAGATTTATGAATGCAATTACAACAGATATGACTATGAATTTTACAAAAGAGCTAGATCTTCTCTATGTTGAAGATGACTTAGAACTTCAAGAGGAGACAAAATCTTTTTTTGATCTACTCTTTCACTCTGTTACAGTAGTATCAAATGGAGTAGATGCCTTAGCCATTTACAAAAAAAGAGCCTTTGACCTTGTCATAAGTGATACAAAAATGCCAAAAATGGATGGTATAGAACTCACTACAAAAATACGCGAAATCAACCAATTTCAAAATATAATCATAATCTCAGCATACAATGAGACAGCAGATCTCTTAAAATACATTAACCTTAACATACGCCAATTTATTCAAAAACCAATTGATTTTGAGAAGATACTTGAGTCACTCTATACTACTGCGAAAAGTATCGTTAATGAGAAGATGATTGAAGAGTATAGAGCTTCCCTTGAAGAGTCAAACAAAGAGCTTACAGAGAAAAACAAAGAGTTAAACTCTCTTGTACGTATACTTGACTCTAAAATTTCTCAAATAGCAAAAACAACAACTACAGAACTTATTGAGACAGATATCTCAGAAGCTACCATAGCACAAGAGCATCTTGAGGAGCTTAAAGAGTTAGAGATAGATATAGATGGTGCAGCGGTACTTATAGGACTCTCGAAAAATCTAAACATCTCAAATATTCAAGTATTGGGAGATATGTTTGAGGAGTACTCTCGTATTTTGATAGAGTATGACACCTACACAGAGCTCGCTTCTGAGATTCATATATTAGCAGCAACACTGAGCGATGAACCCCAAAACTTTTTAGAGCGTGTTGAAGAGACAACAATTTTACTTGAGAGTTTTATCTATGTGCTTCGCTTATGGCGAGAAAAAGTCCTCCAAAAAGAGTATGAAAAAGCACTTGAACTGCATGTTTCTATGATAAACGATGTGCAGACTATTATCGGTATAGTCAATGGCACCCAAGATGAGATCGAAACAGAGATGGAGTTCTTCTAAAGAGAAGTTCTCGGCATAATTATTTTAAATGTACTTGTACCGTTACTACTTTTTACTTTAATATCACCCTTAAACTGTTTTTGAATAATCATTTGAGACATATAGAGCCCAAGTCCTGTTCCATTTTTCCCTTTTGTACTAAAGTATGGTTCAAAAAGTTTTTTAATATTTTTAGGATCTATGCCTCCTGCTCTATCTTTAAGGTATATCACCGCGTCTCTTCCCTCTACAGTCGCGTATATCTCAATTTTTTTCTCTTTTGACTCTACCACTGCATATGCATCTATTGCATTGTTTAAAATATTAAGTAGTACTTGAACTAGTTCATTTTGGTATCCCTTAAAGAAAATATTTGACTCATTTAGCACAACTACTTCAACACCATTTGATTTTAAACGAGGCAGTATAAAGTTAACTGCCTTATGAATGACACCATAAAGGGCAATTTTCTCTTTTTTCTTATCTGGATGAAAGTATGTCTTAAAATCATCTATAGTCTCAGAGAGATAGACTATAGTCTCATTCATCTCATCAAGTACACTCTGTAACTCATCCCCTTTCATATCATTACCCATCATATGTTTAATCTGAATGTTAGATATATTGAGTGTAATAGTATTAAGTGGTTGACGCCATTGATGTGCTATCATACTGATCATCTCACCCATAATCGCTTGCTTCGATTGAAGAGTCAATATCTCATCTTTTTGAATCAGTTCTAAAACTTTCTCTGAGACACTCTCTTCAAGATTTTCATTTATAATGCGTAACTCTTTTGTCTTTTCATCTACTAAAACTGCCAACTCTTTATTGAAATTTTTAAGCTTTTTTTGATAATAAATCATCAAAAGAAGTATAAGTGTCATCACCCCAACTACTTTTATAACGAGTGAATAATCAACTATACTTTGATAGCGTGTAATTCGCCAACTATTTACTATCTCCTGAATCTCTTTTGGAGTAATTTTTACTATTGATTTCTCTAAGATAGAGTAGAGGATATCCTGCTTTTTGTTAACACCGATACTCCCTTCAATAGGCTGCTCTTTACTCAAAAAACCATTGATTTTTAATTTTCCATAGCCAAATTTATCTATAAGATAATCAGCTTGTTCATCAAGTGCCACTACAGCATATGCCTCTTTATTAAAGAGCATCTGCATCATCTTATCTCTGTTTGCAACTACTTTTATATGTAAAAAAGGATAGAGGGAGAGAAGATACTCTCTATATGTCTCTAGCTCTGTTAAGAGTAGTTTATCACTCAAATTATTTGGATTTGAGACAAACGAGTTATCTAGTTCACTTATAAGTGTAAAGTAAGTTTGATAGAAAGGTGTTGTCGCTCGTAATGCACTATATTCTCTATTTCTAGTTGCATAGATTGAGAGTATATCACATCTACCACTCTCTATCTTCTCTTTCAAGTCTTTTAAAGAGCTAGAAACTATAGGTTTAAATTTTAAAGAGGTACTCTTTTCAAGTTTACTATAGACATTTGACATAATCCCAATATATTTTCCATCTTCATATCCATCAATAGGGAACTGGTCATACCGTAAACAGAGAGAAATTGGCTTTGCATTTTTAATAAATGCCAACTCTTTATCTGTAAAATTAGGTTTTTCAGAGCTATAGATATCTTCAAAAACATATTCGCTAAGATCTTTTCCTGCTCCTATCTTATAGTACTCTTTAAAGAGTTTCATCTGCTTATTTAAAAAGTTTTTATCGATAGAACCAATGTTGTATGTATAGGGTAAAATGAGTTTTTCAACCCCTTTTGCCTGATCTCGCATCACTGTTTTTGATGCACCTTTGAGATACTTCTGAGAGATTATATCTATAAGCTCTTCTTTATGTGTCAATGCATACTCCCACCCTTTAAGAGATGCCTTTCTAAAGGCTTCCACTCTATGAGGATGCTTCTCTACTTCATCATGAGATGTAATGAGTTCAAGTTGTAGTACAAAAAGATTATCATCACTTGGATCAAGAACATTATACTTTATACCTTTTCTATCTAAAATAGGAATTTCATTAGAGACAAACGCTGTCATAGCAGCAACTTTTCCAGCTATGAAATCATCTACACTATAAGTATGTGGCACAAGTATCACATCATCAACAGAGACACCATACCCATCAAAATAGGCCTTATAGTTGAGAATAAAGTCCTCTTTTGTTCCAGCCATAATTCGCTTTCCAATGAGATCTTTTGGTGTTTTTATATCGGGGGTAGTTGCTAACACAAGTGCAGCACGCTTAAAGTAAGAGGAGACTAAAACCAGTGGCTTACCATCAAGATACTCAACTAAAGAGAGTGAATTATAGATACCAAAGTTACTCTTTTGTGCTAAAACATCTTCGATGATATTTGTACCATCTTCATACTCTTTTAATGTTACATCAAGACCAGCATCACGGTAAAACCCCATCTCTTTTGCAGCTATAAAACCAGCAAACTCAAACTGATAGTGCCAGTGAAGCTGTAGAGAAACTCTCTCTAACTCTTTATGCTTAGAGGCACTCAGTAGTGTAAAAAATGAAAGAAAAAGAAAGAGCAAACGCACAATTTTAATCTTTTAATGCTTGTAATACATCTTCAAATCCACCAACTAAAATTGCTTCACAACTACATGCTATCATTAAGTTTAGTGGATAATCAAAATCTTCTATGACTAGAGCATCACTATCATACAAAATACCATCTTCACAGAGAGAATTTTTAAACTGCTCCTTATAAGCACCCTCACGTGAGAGATATCCATAAACTTTTTTTCCAAGAGCATGAGCATAGCCACACTCCCAAACAGTTCCACTATCAGACTCATAGCCACGAAAACTATTTAAATTCGCTATCACTATATCTGCTTGATGAATAAGTGCAATATTTGCTTCATAAATATCTTTTGCAATTTTCTGTTTTTCTTGCTTAAAATCTATAACATTATCCAGAGGATAGAGCCCTTCATAGCCATATGCACTACAGAGATTAGAGAGTTTTTCACCAATCTCTATAGACTCTTTTTCAAAAACATCTGGTCCTGCTATATAAATTTTTTGCATACACTACTCCTGATATCCTATGTCATCTTCATCAATCTCTTCAAGAAGAGGAATAGCGATACTTATCGCAACAAGTGCTAAACCAAAAATAAGCACTGCAATACCTTGAGAGTCATTAAAGTAACCTGTAAGCGTTGATTTACCAAGACTCTCACCCATTAACATTTTAAATTCATCATAGTAAACCGTAAAGACTAAACCACCAAAAACGCCACCAAGAGCACCGACCATAATATCTATACGCCCCTCAGCAACAGAGACAGGCCCTGTTCCAGGACACTTTCCAAAAATCGCCATTGATGCACCAAAAATAGTACCACCGATGATTAAACCACCAAGCATTATTGGTTTTACATGGTACGATGCCCACCCTAACTGAATCAGTACAAATAACCCAATACTTGCAAGCCCAATTGCTAAAAATAGCATCTTTGGAACTACAGTATCTTTCAACATAGAAAAACCTGCTATCTTCTCAAACTTATGAACTTTTGTATACTGAATAATAGAACCAAAAACCATCCCAATTATAAAGACTAAAAGTACAGAACCATGTCCATCATCCTGAACAGTTTGAAACATACTTAAGAGTCTATCTATCAATCCTGTATCTTTATCATACATCTCTGTTCTCCTTGTAGAAGAGTTTTCCAGTTACAACTAAAGCGACCATCACAACACCTCCAAAAATCATACTACTAAATGCAGTCTGTGTCATACCACTTAAGAAGTGTCCACTTGTACAGCCACCAGCTAATCTAGCACCTATGATAAGAAAAAAACCACCAACAAAACTCCAAAAAAGTCTTGATGTAACAGAGTTATTTTTATACTTTTTCCATGCTGCTGGCATAACAGTAAAACGAAATGTTTTTGTTACAAAAAGTGCATTTATAAAACTACCAAAAAGTACACCAAGAAGCATTACCCCTTCCCAAGAACCAGGATTGTGAATCTTTTTAAGATAAACATACTTCTCTGGATCCAAATCAAATAGTATTCCTGCGAAATATGGTACATAGGTGGAAGCACCAATTGGTCTATCTGCACCAACTACAGAGAATACAAATAGGAGGAGAAGTGCCATGAGAACACCTCCAAGCCACCATGGAATTTTTTTAATCATCTAAAAGTCCTTATAAAATAAATAATAAAATCTTATACTATTTTTTATTTACAGAGTAAATGAAATCTTTTAAGCCATCATTAGATAAAATCTCATTCTTATACAAATTTGAAGGAATTTTTTTGTTAAACCTACCAAACACCTTAGCATCACTTCGTATTCTTATCGCACCAGCGATGTTTTGGATTATACTCAACCCACAAGTCTTTACAGAGAATGGTTTTGATATCACTTGGAACTACTACTTTGCATCACTCCTCTTTGTTATAGCGAGTGCTACAGACTTTTTTGATGGATTTATTGCACGGGAATGGCAGCAAATGACTATGCTTGGTGCTATCCTTGATCCTCTCGCAGATAAGATGCTCACTCTCGCTGCGTTTTTAGGCTTGATGATGATTGGAGAGGCATCTGCGTGGGCTATATATATCATCATTGTTCGTGAGCTATTTATTACAGGTATTCGTACTGTTGCTGTAAGTGAAGGGCTTAGTGTCAAAGCTTCATGGGCTGGTAAAGTAAAAACAGTAGCACAGATGATTGCTATAGGCTTTTTACTAATGCATTGGCCATTTGGAAGTGAACTTTTATGGTTTGCTGTATTGCTTACACTCTACTCTGGAGCTGAATATCTCTGGGGCTTTAAAGCTGCTATAACAAAAGGGAGTCACTAAGATGGGTATGTTAATCTCTCTTTTAGTTCTTAGTGGGCTTATCTTTTTTCACGAACTCGGTCACTACTTAGCTGCAAGAGCTATGGGCGTTTATGTAGAGGTTTTTAGTATAGGATTTGGGAAACGACTCTTCACTTTTGACAAATGGAACACACAGTGGAGTATCAGTATGATTCCACTTGGTGGGTATGTTCGGATGAAAGGACAAGATGATTCTGACCCTACGAAAAAGAGCTTTGATCCAGATAGCTACAATGTAAAAACGCCACTGCAAAAGATCTTTATCTTAGCTGCTGGTCCAGCGTTTAACTTCATACTTGCATTTTTTCTCTACTTTGCGATTGCACTAGGAACGCCACCCGTTCTCTCCCCTGTTATTGGGCAAGTGATGCCTGACTCCCCTGCATTTGTCGCAGGACTAGAGAGTAACGACACTATACTCTCTATCAATGCAACAGAGGTTACAAGCTGGGAAGAGATGGCAAAACTCATCGCTGCTGCAGAGGGATCACTCGATCTTGTGATTAAGAGAGGTGGTTACATAGAGCATAAACTCCTTACTCCAAAACTACAAGAAGCAAAAAATATGTTTGGAGAGAGCATACAAAGAAAGATGATAGGTATAGGTGCTGCAGGTGTAACACATCCCCTTGAACTCTCTTTTAATCAAACATTCTCTTATGCTTTTGAGAAGACTGTTTGGGCATCAACTATGATTTTTACTGGTGTTGAAAAACTTATTGTTGGAGATGTGCCAGCATCTGAGATGGGTGGTGTAATTAGTATTGTAAAGCTTACATCTGATGCGAGTGAACAGGGATGGATGAGTGTTCTTTTCTTTGCAGCCCTCATAAGTGTCAACCTTGGCGTTTTAAACCTCTTTCCTATCCCCGCTCTTGATGGTGGACACATTATGTTCAACCTCTATGAGCTTATCTTCCGTCGTGAAGCGAGTGAAGCTGTAATGATGAAGTTTACTATAGCAGGATGGGTTATCCTCTTTGGATTGATGGGCTTAGGTCTCTACAACGACATCAACCGTTTAGTCGGCTAAAAAAATTACATTAGGAGAAAAATATGAATGAAATAGAGTATAAAATATATATAGATGATGTCATCAGAAGAGTTGAAGCAGCAAGACTTAAAGTAAGTGCACATCACATTGTAAAAATAGTTGCAGTAAGCAAATACTCAACATCTAGCGAGATTGAAAAACTCTACAAGATTGGACAGCGTGCATTTGGTGAAAATAGAGTACAAGATCTAAGAGAAAAAGCACAAACACTTGAGGAACTTCCCCTTGAGTGGCACTTCATCGGTAATCTCCAAAAAAATAAAATCAACAATCTCTTAGAGATTAATCCAAGCCTTTTTCATGGACTAGACTCCCTAGAACTAGCGCAAGAACTCAACAAAAAACTACAAGCAAAGGAGATGCAACTTGAGTGTTTACTACAGATAAACGCAGCAAAAGAGTCATCAAAACATGGTGTAATGCCAGAGGATGCAGATAAAATATATGAGACCATAAACGCCACATGTCCAAATATAAAATTAAAAGGAGTTATGAGTATCGGTGCACATAGTGAAGATAAGCTACTTGTAAAGAAAAGTTTTGAGACAACTTATGCGATCTACAAATCACTACCAAACGCTACAATCTGCTCAATGGGTATGAGTAGTGACTTTGAACTCGCCATCGAGTGTGGTGCAAATATGATACGACTCGGTTCTATAATGTTCAATAAATAAAACACTACTACTTTCCATGTCGTCGAAAACGCACGGCATGGCTCTGTGGATTTTCAATAAGCTTTTTTTGATACGCTATCATCTCTCTAAATGGTCGTAAAAAACCCTCAAGACTCTCTTGTGAAATCGACTCTATCTTATGCCCATCTAAGAGTTCTAAAACAACTAAAGTGGACTCTATTGTAGAGAGATATGCAGCATCCGGCTGTACCTTAATCTCATACTCCGAAGACTTTGTTGTTGTAAAGCTCATATGTTTGAGCTGCTTTAAGTTGCTACTCTCTCTAAATATCTTCTTAGAACAAGCCCATGTAGAGTCTATAAGAAAAATCGCTAAAGGTTTCTCGCTAAGCTGTGGTCGCTCTTTTGTTAAGTTGAGTGCATCTTCGGATGGAAAGAGTATATAACTCTCATGTGTCGCTATTATCTCGTTGATTCGTTTATGCTCTGAAAAATCTATCCCTACAAAAAGTTCAGAGTTTATAAGACTCTGATGTGTAAAGTGACCAGTATTGTTTTTTACTTTTTTAAACTCTTTTGGGTGCATCAGAACAACAAACTTTGTTCGCGTTTGTATCTCTTGAAAATAGTGACACATACAGGAACTTTTAGGTCTGTAGCATCTATAACACTTCTCTCTATCGCCATAATATGTTTTCATTAGCAAGATTATACTAAAATATACTTATGAAAAGAGAAAAGTATGACCTTATTGTTATCGGTGCAGGTGCTGCAGGGATTATCGCTGCAATTACTGCTGCAAGGGAGGGAAAAAGTGTCCTCATTTTAGAGAAACTCTCTACTATCTCAGCAAAACTAAAAGCGACAGGTGGGGGTCGCTGCAACCTTACAAATACTCTCGATTCAGAGCATTTTATGAAAGAGTTTGGAAGAGATGGGCGTTTTATGCAGGATGCACTACATGCATTTAGTAATCAAGCCCTCATAGATTTTATGCAAGAGATAGGAGTTGCAACACATGCCCCTGATGGCTTTCGTATCTTTCCTACAAGCCACTCCTCGGCAACCATCATAGATGCACTACTTAAAGAGATGCAACGATGCAACATAGAGGTTATAACAAAACAGAGAGCACAACGACTCCTCACAGTTGGTGAGCACATGGAGGGAGTAAAAACCCAAGAGAGAAACTTTTATGCTTCAAACATCATTGTAGCAACAGGAGGACTCGGCTACCCACAACTTGGTGCAGAGGGAGATGGCTATCAGATGGCTGAAGAGTTAGGACATAAAGTCAGTGAACTCTCTCCTGCGATGATGCCACTCAAAACAGAGGAGCGTTGGGTTGCAGCATGTCGTGCGGACACCATACCAAAAGTGACAATGCATGTTGCTCTAAAAAAGCACAAAAAACTCAAAGCAGAGGGAGATTTAATCTTCACAAAATCAGGTATTCGTGGTCCTGTTGTCCTTGACTTTGCACGAGAAATTACACCACTTCTTAAAAAGTATGGAAAAGTACCACTACTTATGAATCTTACAAAAGGGCTGAATGAAGAGGAGATTCGCAAGCATCTTAAAGATCAAGCGACACTCCACCCTGATGCTCCACTGCTTACATTACTTATGACACTCCTTCCTGAAGCTCTAAGCAAAGAGCTCTGCAAACTTGCAAATGTAGATCCAAAGCATAAGCTCAAGAAAATAGTTCCAAAAGCCTTTGCAAAGCTTATCTCCCTCTTAGCATGGACACCACTTACAATCAATGACCATGATGGTTTTCGTCTTGCAATGATAACAAGAGGAGGTATCTCACTCAAAGAGATAGATCCAAAAACAATGCAGAGCAAAAAAGTTCAAGGACTCTACTTCTGTGGAGAGATTATGAATCTTGATGGTCCATGTGGGGGTTATAATCTACAGTGGAGTTTCTCAAGTGGTCATCTCGCTGGCAAACTACTTAAGTCCAATTAAATGAGTAATAATGGGATAGCTATCAAACTTCTTTGTCTTGTGTCTTAATGTCTCCGTCTTAATGTCTGATTGGTTTTGTAAATACAGTCTGAGGATATTTCATTAGCAGGAGATTAGCACGAAGTTGATTATTTTAAGTGTTTAATTGCTTTGAAAGTTCGTTGTTTAGGGATTTCTAAGGATTTTAAAGGTGGATGGGGTAGAGGGATTATAACTAGCCCTTGTTTATGTTCTTAAATACTATTGATTTTAAATTAAGCCCCTAAATCAGCCCCTAAAGAACAAAGCTTCTAGGTTTATTTCATAATCCAATTTAACTTTTTTAAGGTTTCTACCCTTTTAAGATACACATCTTCCAAAGCATCGGCAAATAGAACTTCTTTATTTTTAACCCACTCAGTTGATTGACCTATCTTTTTCTTCTGTTTCATACTCCACATAGTTATCACTCCAAGTTCTCTTACTTTTTGGATATACGTTGGCATTTTATCTCTATAAGTTTGTACTATAAAATCAGCCTCTTTTCTAAACTCACTTCTTTTTATATCTAAAATATCTACAAGTACATTAAAGTGTCTAG
>Ga0256827_10001164_pt1 | contig 16700 bp, 14 predicted proteins | sample CV84metaG_FD_185977 | JGI IMG/M metagenome (GOLD analysis project Ga0256827, IMG submission 185977) | Hydrothermal vent microbial communities from East Pacific Rise, Pacific Ocean - CV84 | ecosystem: Environmental > Aquatic > Marine > Hydrothermal vents | place: Pacific Ocean: East Pacific Rise... | reverse complement strand
CTGTGGCTCTTTGGGGTCGAATATGCCGAGATAGATAGCGTTGGAGTTTGGGGCTAAAAGAAGAAGAGTAGTTGTAGTCGAAAGATATATGTAGGATAAGGGTCTCCGTCCTATTGAGACTGCTGGATTTTGGGACGCAGTTCCCCAATAATCCCATGTGATGGGTCGACGTGAAAGCGGTGATATAGCTCCTCTGCCCTCTTTTGAGGCAGAACGCCTGTTCCGAATCTCGGCTCTACAATGATAAACAGGCTTTGGCTCTTTTTGACTAAAAAAGAGAAAAAGATTTCCATAAAAAAGAGTTTGGCTACCAAAACGTTTACCACTTTGGTCAACGTTTATTTACTTAAAAAAGATTAAACCACCAAAGAGTTAATAACTTTTATCATTGAACCAAATAAACATTTATATACTATATATAGAGATTGATTTAAAAAAAAAGAAAAAAAGAAAAAAAAGAAATTTTTGATTTTTGTTGAGAATTGGATAAAATAGCAAAAACAAAAAAATGGAAAAAAATGAAAAAAATACTACTAGCCCACTCTCCTGATGCCGATGATATATTTATGTACTATGCTATTAAATTTGGTTGGGTAGAGACAAAAGATTATGAGTTTGATAATATTGGGTTAGATATTGAGACCCTTAACAAAGAGGCAATAAAAGGAACGTATGATGTCTCTGCCATTAGTTTTGGAATGTACCCACTAATTAAAGATGAATATGCCATGCTTAGAACTGCTGTAAGTTTTGGAGATGGTTATGGACCCAAATTGATTAAACAAAAAGATAAAAAATTAAAACGAAACTTCAAAGTTGCTCTTTCTGGTGAATATACCACCAATGCTATGTTATTCAAACTCTACTATCCTTTAGCTCGTCCTGTCTATATGGACTTTTTAGAGATAGAAGAGGCAGTCGTTAGTGGCAAAGTAGATGCTGGTGTTTTGATTCATGAGTCTATTTTAGATTTTGATGACTCTTTAGAGGTAGAAAAAGAGATGTGGGATATTTGGGTAGAACTTGCAGGAGAGGGATTACCATTGCCTTTAGGTGGAATGGCTATTCGGCGTTCTCTTCCTTTAAATAGAGCCATTGATATAGAGAATATATTGATAGATGGGGTAAAAGTAGCCAACAGCAAAAAAGATGAACTCTGTAAAAGATTAGAAGATGAAAATTTAGTAAGAATCTCTGATGCAATGTTAACCAAGTATTTAGACATGTACGCCTCTGATGAGTCTGTAGAGCTTTCAGAACTGCAACTAAAGGCGTTAGATAAGCTTTATAGTTTAGGCTTTGAGAAGGGGTTATTTAGCGAACCAATGAAGACAGAGGATTATTTGATTCCTAGAGAGTATGAAGGTTTACGCAATTCATAAAATTGTAGGGTGTTGTGCCTCACAACACCGTCAAAACCAAATCTATAACTGTTAGAATATTTAAACGGTGTTTTCATGGGAAAAAACCCTACAAATCTATCTTTCGGCTCTTCCACTCTGTGGCTCTTGGCTCTTTAAAGTAGTGTGTTACAGCATATTTTTTATCAGAAGAGACCTCAACCACAGCACACTCAGTTAAAGGCTTCTCTCTTGCACACACCTCTCCTGAATTAATAAAGAGCGTTTCGTTATTTAATGAACACTCAAATATATGTGTATGTCCAGAGATAACCATATCTGCATCGGCACTCATATAATAGGGTAGGTGCATCAATTTAATTTTTAAATCATCAATGGTAAAATAGTAGGGTTCTCGATACATTTTATATTGACCATAAAGCGAAATAAGAGAGGTATCATTGTTTCCATAAACACAAACATAAGGAACAGGAGCATCTTCTAACATTTGAAGATGCTCTTCTAACATGATGTCTCCTGCATGAATTAGATACTCTACCCCTTGAGCTAAAAGGTGATTGATAGCCTCTTGATGCAGAGCAGTTTTTGTATGGCTATCAGATAAGATGCCCAGTTTAAGAGACTTTTTCATCTTCTTTTTTTTCTTCCTTTTTCCCTTTTAGCTTATCGGCTGGGACTGCCTCTTTCCATTTACATTTTTTATCAATACACTCATAAACTTCACCTGTTTTTAAAAGTTTATGAACCACCATGCTCTCACACTCTGGACATTTTCGTTTTAATGGCTCTCCATTAGAGATAAATCGACATTTAGGATAGTTGGCACAGCCATAGAATGTTCCACGTTTTCCCTCTTTTTCAAGAATCTTAGAACCACACTTTGGACAAGGAACATCCAACTCTCGTGGTGGTACTAGTGGTTGTGCATTTTTACATTTAGGGTACGCAGAACATGCCAAAAACTTACCACGTTTACTATCTTTAATAACCATAAACTCACCACACTTATCACACTTTATATCTGTCTTTTCAGGCTCTGGTGGTGCATTTCCATCTAAATCGGTAGTATATTTACACTTAGGAAAATTACTACAAGCAATAAACTCTCCAAAGCGTCCTTTTCTTCGAAGAAGCTCATGGTCACACTTGGGACACATCTCGCCTGTTGGAATTGCCATCTTTTGGCTCTTTATCTTTGCTTTACCCTCTGTAATTTTTTGCATAAAAGGTTCGTAAAAATCACCTAAAAGTTTTTGCCAATCAAGTTTGCCTTCATCAATCTTATCTAGGTCTGTTTCCATATTAGAGGTAAATGAGCTATCAACAATCTCTGCAAAATGCTCTTCAAGCATCTCAATCACAGTAAAAGCAATTTCAGTTGGATGAATACGCTTTTTCTCGATATTGATATATTTTCTTGTCTGTAAAATGGTAATGGTCGGAGCATAAGTACTTGGTCGTCCAATGCCCAAAGACTCAAGTTTTTTAATAAGACTCGCCTCATTGTATCGAGAAGGAGGTTCGGTAAAGTGCTGTTCAGGTTTAATATCATCTAAAATAACTTTTTGTCCCTCTGTAAGTTCAGGAAGAAGTTTATCTGCTTCACTATAACCAATTACGCGATAAAAACCATCAAAAAGAAGCTTTCGTCCACTTGCTTTAAAGATTGATTTTTCACCTTTAAAAAGAACCGTTTGAGACTCAAAACGGGCTTCCATCATCTGAGATGCTAAAAAACGGTTATAGATAAGACGATAGAGTTTAAACTCATCGGCAGTTAAAAAATCTTTAGCCACCATTGGCGTAAAATCAACCATTGTTGGACGAATAGCCTCATGTGCCTCTTGAGCCCCTTTAGCTTTACTTGAGTACCTTTTTTCTTTAGATGGAAGATAATCATCTCCAAAAGTTTTATCAATATACTCTCTAGCAGACTCTACAGCCTCTTTTGCTAAGTTTAGACTGTCTGTTCGCATATAGGTAATAACACCCATATTTCCTTTATTTGTTTTTACACCCTCATAAAGCTTTTGAGCTACCAACATCGTCTTTTTAGGTGAAAAACCCAACTGTGTCGAAGCAGACTGTTGAAGTGTCGAGGTCATAAAAGGAGGAAGTGTTTTACTTTTTCTCTCTTTTGTCTCTATCGACTCAACAATAAAATGCTCACTGATTGCAGAGTGAACAATCTCTGTAGCCATTGCTTCGTTTTTGATGCTCATTTTATCCATTTTAACATCATTAAAAGAGTAGATAGAGGACTCTATATTTTTTTCAAACAATCCATCAATTGTCCAATACTCTTCGGGTTTAAATGCTTTAATTTCACGCTCTCTATCAATGACAATTTTAAGAGAAGAGCTTTGAACACGCCCTGCACTTAAACCTTTTTGAATCTTACTTGCCAATAGAGGAGAGAGTTTATATCCGACGATACGGTCGAGAAGACGACGTGCTTGTTGTGCATTAACTGCATCCATATCCAGTTTTCTAGGGTTATCTAAAGCGTGTTGAATGGCTGTTTTTGTAATCTCATGAAAAACAATTCGAGGAAGAGAAGTTGGCTCTTTTTTAATTGCCATAGCAATATGATAACCAATCGCCTCCCCTTCACGATCTTCATCGGTTGCAAGATAGATAGTCTCAGCCTCTTTCGCCAATTTTTTTAACTCTTTAACCGTTGGATTTACCTCTCTTGGAATCGAATATTTTGGAACAAATGTTCCATCCTCTTCAACTTTAATTCCAAATGAACTCTTTGGCAAGTCCCGAATATGCCCTTTAGAAGCAACTACTTTATAATTTTTTCCAAGAAAATTGCTAATGGTTCGAGCCTTTGCAGGAGACTCCACGATAATCAAGTTTTTCATATAATATATACACCAATTTCCAATAATTTTTTGCATTGTAACAAAAAACCTTTATAAAGAGCAACTATAATTATCTATAAATTTAAAAACTCTCACACTTAATTCCTTTTTTGCTATAATTCTATAAAAAAGGGAAACAAAAATGATTGTAACAACAGAAGAAGCAATAGCAATGTTCTTTACTGCCCTACTTCTACTTGGTTTTTTATTTGCATTTTTATTTATGGTATTCTTAAAAGTTAATGCCAAGAAGACTGAAATAATTGATGCGAGAACAAAAAAGAAAAAAGCTAAAGATAAAGCTAGAGCAGACCTAAAAAGAAACTACATCGACTATTTTTGGTCAGACAAAGATCGTTTTAGTTGGATAAGTATATTCCTTATATTCTTTATATTTTTAGGGTTATCCATTCACACCTATATGAGTATTATGTTTAGTATTGCAATGACAGCACTCTCTGTTCTTTTTCTACTGTTTGCATATCAAAGTTATAAAAATTTCCCCAAAAAAGCCAAGGCTGAATTAGAGAAATTTGAAAGTACAATCATGAGTGCAGTTGAAAAAGAGGTGAGTTTTGATGGAGACAATATTCAAGTATTTTCAAATAAAGATGATGAGTTTGATACCCAACCTAAAATCTTTGCATTTCCTGTAGAAATTACAAAAATACCTTTTCCACCATTTCAGATGATGGCTAAAAATCAAGCCATAATTGCTACAAGAAAACATGAATTTTTGGTTCTCTCTCGTGAATATTTTAGTATTGGGAAAAATGCTTCTAAATTCAACCTTTTAAAACCTGTACCTCCAAAAGCTGGTGAATTTGATGAGTACTACTACTCTCAAATGCGTAATGTTAAATATGATGGGAAAAAAGAGTGTATTAACATTATATATAGAGACCATGAAGATGATGTCTCATTTCCTTGTAAGAAAAAAAGCAAAGATTTAGCTCCTGCAATGAAAGCACTTAAAGAGAAGTTACGTCTAAATGAGCGACAAAGAATGAGAAAAATTGAAGAGCATCGACACTACGAAGAGATAAAATCTAAAAGAGCCGAAGAGAAGAAAGAGCAAGAAAAGAGCGAATAAAATTCACTCTTTCTTAAAAGTTATTTCTCCAATTTGAAACCTAACTCTTTAAAGGTTTCAACAACCTCGGCATCAATTGCCAACATATCTTTTCTCATCTTCTTATCTTTAATTCCAGTTGTTGCCAACCAATTTTCAACAGAACCATAACCTACATGAAGCTCTTTTGAACCTTTTGGAATATAGAAGTATACAGAACATGGAGCAAATAAACCTGCTTGTGGTTCATTGTGGTTAAATACAGAGTTAGAGAATTTAAAGTGACACAACGATGAAACCCAATAGGCATCATACTTATCAAAATCTGCCTCTGCATCTTCGTACTCTAATTTAAAATCAAGAAAACCAGCAATAATAAATTCATGCTTTACAAATGCACCATCATGTTTTTCAATCCACTCTTCAACCCATTCAGTTACGGCATCACTATCTTTTAAATCATCAGGAAGTTTCATAACCAATTTGGTTAATGGGTGTGCAGGAAGTTTATCTGAATATTCAAGTTTTTTAGACTCTGTTGGTTTAAGCTCTTTCATTGCCACTGTATCTAAACTTGCAACCATATCTTTAAAGGTTTTTCGTGCTTTTTCATCTTTTTCACCAATAATATTAAGCATCAAATCTGCATCAAGATGTCCAAACCATGTTGTCTTCTCTTTTGCATCTAAAAGTTTATAAAAAAGCATATTATAAGGAGCATAAGCACCAAAATCAGGATTCTTAAGAAGAAGCTCTCTCATCACATCTAAATTTGTTACAGTAAAAAAACTTAATAAATCAAGATTTCTCTCGTTAAATTTTTTCTCATAAGGAATTTGAATATTGTCATTTCCTGCCCATTGAAAACCAACAGCATCAATCTTTTTTAGAAAAGCTTTTGACTCTGCATCAGCATTCCCTTTAATTCCATGTAATTCTGCTGTTAATTCGGCATGTGCCACTGTTGCCGATAACAACAATCCTGCCAATATATGTGAAATCATTCTTAGTTTCATCTCTATCCTTTATTCTATAGTGTGATATATAATAATATTAATCAAAATAAAATTAATTAAACATTAATTTTAAACAATTATTTTTATATATAATCTATTGTAACCTTTAGAGTCGCTCTCTATAAAATAGTAAATAATTAGCTAAATTCATATTTAAAGTTAACTTTAAGTACTGATTATCATTCAGGAGGCTAAATAGAATAGTATAAAACATTTTTAAATCTAAAAATGTTTCATTTATACACAACAAAGAAATAAAAATGATTCATATAATTGATAAAAATCATCATTAAGATATATTATTATAAATAAAAATGAAAAAAAGTGCCTATTTTTCCATCAATTCACCATCAATAATCACATTATTTGAAAGGAATCTATCATTTTATCTAGAAAACCTCTATTTAATTATAATTAAACTTTATAGAATATATAAATATAGTCACTTGACATTTAAAATCATATTCCATATAATCTTGTTGTTCCGATAAGTATTAATATATCACATAAAGATAATACTTCTAAATTCAAAAAGGAGGACAAATGAATAAAACTTCACAAACAGAGTTAGACGCTATGGCACAACAAGCTACCGAACTAACCAGTAGAAGAGATTTTTTCAGAAAAGCTGCTGCTTATTCAGCCAGTGCTGTTGTAGCTACGTCTGTTCTTGCGGAAGCAAATGAACATATAAAAGCAAATCCTGAAGATGATATTAACATCATCGAGGAGAAACCTTGGAGCCTTGAATTGGGAGCGCCTGTTACTAAAAACAAGTACGGTATGCCTTCTCCATATGAGCATAATGTTACACGAAGAACCACAGCGATTCTTTCATCAGGTAACTTCCAAGCTTCTATTGCAGTTACCCCTATTCAAGACTCATGTGGTATCGTTACACCAAACGGTCTTTTCTTTAATAGATGTCATGGTGGTACACCAACCATTGACCCAAACCAACATAGATTGATGATTCATGGTTTGGTTGAAAAGCCAATTGTTTTAACCATGGATGAGTTGAAAAAATACCCTAATGTAAGTAGAATTCACTTCATCGAGTGTCCAGCAAATGGTGGACCAGAGTGGAGAGGTCCTCAGTTTAACTCTATTCAATTTGCGAAAGGCTTTATGTCAAGTGCAGAGTGGACTGGTGTATACATTAAAGATATTCTTAGAGAGCTTGGTCTTAAAAAAGAGGCTCTATGGATGTTGGCTGAAGGTCTAGATAACTCTCACATGGGAAGAACTGTTCCTGTAGACAAAGTACTTGACGATGCCATGATTGTTTGGGGTCAAAATGGAGAAGCTCTACGTCCAGAGCAAGGTTATCCAATTAGACTTCTTGTTCCAGGTTGGGAAGGTAACTTATGTGTTAAATGGTTGGCAAGACTAGAGTTCTCTAAAGAGCCATTCTATGCAAAAGAAGAGACTGCAAAATATACAGCTCTTAAACCAAGTGGAAAAGCTATTCAACATTTCTATGCAAATGAAGTTAACTCTGTTATTACTTCTCCTTGTCCAGAAAAACCATGGAAAGACCTTAAAAAAGGTGATATGGTAGAGATTGAAGGTTTAGCATGGTCAGGTATGGGAACAATCAGAGGTGTAGACATCTCTTTAGATGGTGGTAAAAACTGGGAAGTAGCACCACTTAAAGGATTGGTTCTTGAAAAATCATGGACACGATTCTCTTATATGCACAAATATGATGGAAAACCTCTACTTCTTTCAAGTCGAGCAAGAGATGATGCTGGACATATTCAACCAACAGTTAAAAATGAAAGAGCTGCCGTTGGTGTAGAGAGTGTATACCATAGAAACGGTATTCATACATGGGCAGTAGCAACAAACGGGGAGGTAACAAATGTTCAAGTCTTATCATAAAAAAATTATTTCAAGTGCAGTTGTTGCATCTATTGTTCTTTTAGGCACAGCATGTAATGCGTCAGAAGAGACTGGTAAAAAAGTTGAAGCTAAAACAGAAGCTAAAAAAGTTGAAACAAAAGCTCCAGAAGCAAAAGCAACAACAGCAAATCCAGCAGTGGGTAAAGCAGTTGCAGATGTTTCAGACTCTGTTAAAAAAACTTACGAATTCAATAATAAAAAAGTTATTGATGGTGGTGTAACTTACCCAATAGTTAATGGTAAGACGGGTGCTTATGCAGCCAATGAACAAGCACACACAGCAAAAATATCATATGGTAAACCAGCAACTGCAAACGAGCAGAAAGCTTGGGATATTGATGTAATGCCAGACGGTACAGGTCTTCCAGAAGGTTCTGGTTCTGTAGAAGATGGTGAAGAGCTTTACGAAGAGAAGTGTGTATCTTGTCACGGTGACTTTGGTGCAGGTTCAGGTTCATATCCTAAACTTACAGCAGGTAACGCATATGAGATGCAAAAAACATTAACAAACCAACGTGTTGGTGGAAATGATGAAGGTCCTAAACGTACCTTTGGTTCATACTGGGGAGAAGCAAGTACATTATGGTGGTACATTAAAACAGGTATGCCTCATCCAGCACCAATGTCTTTAACTAATGATGAAGTTTATGCTATCTCTGCATATATCTTAAACATTAACGAGATTGAAATTGATGGAGAGTTGGTAGATGATGAGTATGTTCTAGATAGAGCAAAATTCTTAAAAATCAAAATGCCAAACAAAGATGGATTTGAACCAAAAATTGATGGTCCAAAAGGTCCAGATAATGTACGTGCATTCTACAATGATGTTAACAACTACGGTAATGGTACAAGATGTATGAAAAACTGTTTTGATGGTGAAGCAAAAATTCAAAAAATCAAAATGGCAATTTCTGACTTCCAACCACCATTGAGCAGTGAAAAATCTTTACCACCAGTATCAAAAGATGCAAAAGCTGAACACCCTGGAAAAGCAGGTTATGAAAAAAGCTGTGCTGTTTGTCATGGAACAGATGCTATGGGTGCGCCAGATGTAGGAAACAAAAAAGCATGGGCAAAAGTACTTAAACAAGATTTAGATACTATCTACTCAAATGCAATTAATGGTAAAAATGGTATGCCTCCAAAAGGTGGTACATCATTGGCAGATGATAAAATTAAAGAAATCATTAACTATATGATTCAAGAGAGTAAATAGGTTTTATTTAAGCTTAAATTACACAATTAGTCCACGATGAGTCTTTATACTCCATCCAGACTAATAAATAGGTATGTTTTTAATCAAAAAAATTGATTAAAGAGTACCTATCAAAATTATTAAGTACAACAAATTCAACACTATTCTTCTCTAGAATAGCGTTATCAATTCAACCAACAAACGAAAGGAATTCAATGATGGAAAGAAGAAAATTTTTAGGTTTAGGTTTAGCTGCAGTAGCACTAGTACCAGCGAGTTTAAGTGCTGTTGATTTTAGAAAAGAGAAGCCAGATGCGTTTACGGCACACAATGTAGCTGATTCTATTAAAGCACTTTACGGAGACATTAAACCTGAAGCAAATGAAAACTTAACAGTAAAAGCTCCAGATATTGCAAGTAACGGTGGTGCTATCCCTGTAACAATTAAGAGTTCTCTTGATCTTAAATCGTTAGCAATCTTCCAAGATGCAAACCCAGAGTCTGCTGTTGCTGTATTTACAATCCCTGCTGGAGCAATTGTAAACTACATGACAAAGATTAAAATGAAAGGTTCTGGAGAGATTACAATCATTGCTGAAGGTAAAGATGGTAAATTCTACAAAGCTAGTAAAAAACTAGAAGTTGCACTTGGTGGATGTGAAGGTTAATCCCCTCACAATCAACCTAAAAACAGATATTAAAAAATAATAACGAACAAAGAAAGGAAAACCATGGGTAACATGAAAATTAAAGCAAAAGTTAAAGGCGACACACTTAAGTGTAAAGTACAAGCGAAACACATTATGCTTCCATACGATGCTGCAAAGAAAAAAGGTGTTGATGCAAACTTTATTACACACATCATTGGTAAAATCGGAGATAGAGTAGTATATGAAGCATCTACAAGCCAATTCCTATCTAAAAACCCAATTTTTAAATTTGAGGCAAAAGCTGAAGGTGTAAAAAAAGGCGACAAGTTAGAGATGACATGGACAGATCTTTCTGGTAAAACAGTAACTGAAGCTAAAAAAGTTAAAGGTCTATAAGCCTACGCTTATTGCCTATATTTTTTTCAACTCCTTTAATTATTAAAGGAGTTGCTCTCTACTCAACAATATAAACCTCATCTCCCTCTTCTATTTTTCCCTCTTTTACAACTTTAACAAAAATACCTCTATCATCTTTCAAAAGCTTAGGAAGACGCTTATCAACCACAGCTAAATGCTTACATATGGTACAATTTCTAGCAATTTCAATCACTACCTCTCCCATCTGTAACTCTGTTCCACTCTCTAGTAAATAAGGGTTATAATCTATCAAAATATTCTCTCCTAAATCCCCATACTTCAATGAAATATCCTTCTCTAAAGCCATATTATAACTAGAGAGTGACGAGAGCAATACAGAGCGTTCTCTATCCCTATTATAGAACTTATCGTCAACCACACCCTCACTCTTTAAATAAAGCTCTAATCTATTTTGACGTTTAGGCTCTTCATCTCTTGAAATAAAAAGTTTGACCACTTTCCCAATCACTTTTTTCATACTACGTTACCTTTTTATTTATATAATAATTGAGATATTAACACACCTTCAATTAACTTATCAATATCCCCATCTAAAATAGCATCTACATTTGAATAAGGTATATTACTTCGTGTATCTTTTACCTGTTGATAAGGAGCAAGTACATAAGAACGAATCTGATGCCCCCACCCATTATCACTCTTCTCAACTCCATCAATCAACGCCTGTTTCTTCTCCATCTCATACTCATACAGACGCGATTTAAGCATCTTCATTGCCGTTGCCTTATTCTTATGTTGACTTCTGTCATTTTGGCACTGTACCACAATATTTGTCTCGATATGGGTAATCCTAATGGCACTCTCGGTCTTATTGACATGTTGCCCCCCTGCTCCACTGGCACGATAGGTATCTATTCGTATATCCTTATCTTCAATAACAATATCTACATCATCATCCACCTCAGGAGAAACCATAACCGAACTAAAAGAGGTGTGACGCTTGGCATTACTATCAAAAGGAGAGATACGCACAAGACGATGAATTCCATTCTCTACCTTTAGATAACCATAGGCGTTCTCACCCTTTATAATAAAACTCACATCTTTAATTCCAGCCTCATCCCCTGCCTGATAATCAAGCCCTTCAACCTTGAACCCTTTACGCTCTGCCCAACGCAAATACATCCGATAGAGCATATTAGCCCAATCCTGCGACTCTGTACCACCAGCCCCTGGGTGAATCGAGACAATAGCATTATTGGCATCATGCTCTCCACTAAGCATCATCGTTACCTCTAAAGCATTTATATCACTCTCTAGGCTATCAGCATCCTCAAAAAGCATCTCCAAAGTCTCTTCATCACGTTCAGCCTTTGCCAGTTCAAAAAGCTCCAAAGCATCATAAACAGAGTTCTTTGCATTCTCATACTTCTGCAGTATACGCTCTTTTTTAGTCTTCTCTTGAGAGACCAAAGAGGCTTTTTTAGCATCATCCCAAAAACTCGGCTCTTGCTGAAGCTGTTCAATCTCTTTCAATCTATCAACAATATCATCAGGTTTAACAATATTCTTAATATTCTCTATCTTTATAGTAAGCTTTTTAACCAACTCCCCATACTCATATAAATCCATTTGATACTATCCATTATATTAAATTAAAAGGTATTTTAACAAAAAGCGTAGGAATAAAGAAGTAAAGGGGGGAGATATTTTATGGTATTGAAATAAAAAACTATTACTTTTTTATGTCGAAAACAAAAATAAGATAAAAATCACTTTTACTTCCCAATTTTTTTGATGTTTTAGTGTTTTACAAATTACTGTTTTATTGTTTTAGGGGTGTTTAAATAATTTTTTAAAGCATATTTAAAAACCTCTTTAAACTACTATTTCACGGTACTTTAAAAGGGTATAAAAAGATATAGAAAGTATATCTTTTGAGGCTTAAACTATTACTTTAGTATGTTGAACTATTACAATTTTATGTTAAAAAAATCACTAAATATTACATTTTTATGTTGAATTATTACTTTTTTATGCTAAAATATTACTCTATAAATATATAAAAGTAATAATTAATAAACTATTATATTTATTTTTCAACAAAGTAATATTTAAAAGGATAAAGCCGTGTCTAATGACTTAATAGTAAAAAAGAATCAACTAATTACATCAAAATATCATTTGACCTTAATACAATCAAAGTTTATATCTTATATGAGTTCCCAAATCAATAAAGATGATGAGGACTTTTTAACCTATGATTTTAAACTCAATGAGACTCTAAAATTATTAGGTATTGATGATAGGAATTATCTAAAAATCAGAAAAGCACTTAGAAAGCTAATGACTACTTATTACATAGTAGAAGATGAAGAAGCAATTATAGAAGAGACAACTTTTTTAAGTTATTTCAAAATGACAAAATCAGAAAACTCTTTACAGATGAGATTTGATAAATCATTAAAACCTTTTTTACTGCAACTCAAAGCAAATTTTACAAAGCTATCCTTAGAGAAAATTTTAAAATTTAATAGTAGCTACACCATACGATTTTATGAAATACTAGAGTTTAGAGCCACTCAATATGAATCCTATAAAAACAGAAATCTTTTACTTTTTGAATATGACCTAGAAGAGCTAAAAGAGATGCTAGTAGGAGAGTACAACGAAGAGACAGAAAAAATAGAGATAAAAAAATCATATAAACTATACGCAAACTTTAAAAACAAGGTTTTAGATGTAGCATACAAAGAGTTAAAAGAGAAAGGAGATTACTATTTTGAGTATGAACCCATCAAAAAAGGACGAGCCTATAGCAGTATAAAATTTACTATTTTTAAAAATGGCGAAAAAATCAAAAAAGATTTTCATCAAAAGAAAAAACTGATGTTACAAAACTCAACTATCAAAGCACTAGCCCAAGAGCAGATAAGAAGAATTATAGAGAGACAAGGCAACAAGATAAAAGATAAACTAAAATATGAACAGAAGCTATTTCAACTCTATCTAAAAGGAGAGCTGAGTTTTGATAAAGATATTCAAGAGGTTATTAAAAATATGGGGGTTGAGTTTTAGTTCATACTTTCGTTCCTGTATTGGAGTATATATTTCCAGCAAAGAGAAACTGTAAAAGAATTCTATAATCTTCCATTTTTAAATTTTCTTCGCTCCACCTTTCCAATATGAAGCGAGGGAAACTATTTATTCATTTGAAAAGTTCTAACCCAATAAAATAAAACACTAAGAAGTCCTAAAGTCATTATCATTATAATAAAAGTATTTACTTTTGAAAGTGTAGCTACAATAACCAATAATATGATTATTACAATTATTGCTATAATATTTCCAGCTTCTATTTTTCTACCTACCTCTTCTTTTTCTTGTATACAAATAATTTTTTCTTCTTCAATTTCTTTCTTGAATAAAAGTTTCTCTTCTTCAAATAAAATTTTATCCATTTCTATTTGATTTACTTTACTCAATTCATCTTGATAGATAGGATTTGTTTGAGCCAATTTTTCTAATAACTCTCTCAACTTATCACTTATATCTCCTTCTTCAGCTATTTTATTTTTATATTTTAATATCTTATATTTTATTTCAATAAACTCATCACTATTTTCATAGTTAATAAGAGTAAGTCCTTTCTTTAGTTCATCCCATTTATTATAATCTTCTTCAAAAAGTAAAGATAATTCATAATGAATATTAGCTTTTTCTAATTTATTACTATCATCATATAATGTTAATAGAATTTTATATATTTTAATAAGTTCATTATCATTTTTTTCAAACTTACTAATTTCAAGTAATTTTTCATATACTAAAATTTTTTCAGCTATTTCGATATTATCTAAATGTAATGATTTTATAAAATTATCTTTAGCCTCTTCATAATCTCTGTTTATATAAGCCAATTTACCTTTATCCAATAAATCTTTTTTTGAATCTACCTCTTTTACTTCATTTGTATATCGAATATAATCTGGTCTATAAAATTTAGCTTTTTCAAAATATTTTTCTGCCTCTTTTCCTTTACCTTGTTTATTAAATATAAAAGTTTTAAGTAAATATAAATCAGCTAACTCCTTAAAATATTTTTCCTCTAATTCTAATAAATCATTTCTATTCTCAAGATAATTTGATAGTTTCTCTAACTTAACAGTATCTTCTAATAAATCTCTGTATTTATGATTTGAACCAAACAGTCTTCGAGCTTTTTTTGATAAAAAAGTATTTTTATTTCGCCGAATCATTGTTGTATACATTATAGGAGAATTTTCTCCATCAAATACATCTTGAACTAAAGGAATAGAATTCTTTTTTCTTGTCCATTCATTTAATTGTTTAGCTAAATCAAAGATATAAAATGAAGAAGAGTCATCATTTCTCTCTAATACAATACCAACTAAATAAAATTTCACTCCATATTGAGTAAAAACTCCACTACCTGAATAACCTTTTAAATGGGTTATTCTTTTAGGTTGGTCACTTTGAAGAGTGAATATATAATCATTCCCTCTTTCTTCAACTATATCTCTTGTATGTAAATTTGGTACTACACCTCCTCCATCTTTAGCAGAATATCCATGAAAAGTATAATGTGTTTCCATAGAAAACTTATCATTTGATATTGAAGTAGGAGCTAAATTTAAAAAATCTTCAGAACTACTAACTTCAAAAATAATTAAATCATGATGATAATCTTTAACACCTATGATAGAACACACTATTTTATCATTTTTTATAATTTTAATATCATTAAATTTTTCTTTTAAATCTGGAACAAAAACACGTCTCCACGATTCATCTCTTTCACTATCAGTAAAATTGTGTAGAGCTGTCGCTAAATAATATTGTTCATCATCTACTTTAATTATCGTTCCACTACCTTCTTTTCCGAATGAACTTTTAATTTTTACAGAATACTGTTTCATATACTCATTTATTAACATAATCAAAACCTTAATACACGTTTTTTATCTGCTATAAATTTATATTCAACCTCTTCTCCCATATCCATAGGAAATTTTTTATCAATTACTTGACTATAATTAAAAAATAATTTGATTTTCTTTGCTCTATTTGGATGATTTAAAATAAGAGCATAAGATTCTTTATCAGGATGTTTATATTTTGAACGACTTGGATGAGAACCATTAGTGAGTGTTATAAAAGTATCACTCTTTACCAAACTAAGAAACTCATTATTAATATTCTTTCTACTTCCATGATGAGATAATTTTATAAATTCTACTTCTAGTCTCTCTTCCTCCTTTTTTGAATAACCCAATGCTTTTAATGAATCATTAATAACATTAATATCTGAGTCACCTAAAAATAAAAATTTTTTATCTTTATATGTCAAAATAAAAGCTATACTAGAATTATTAGTATCTGTATCTTTTTTTCCAAATTTAAGTTGATTATTTTGATATTTTATGTATAAATCACTAATTTTTCTTCTATCTTCAGGTGGATTAGAACCTCCTATTTCAATAGAACTACCTTGACATTTTTTTAATATATCATCTTCACTCCAATTATCTCGTAATTTTTTCAGACCTTCTTCAGTTGGAGAAAGAAGAGTTAACTTTATATCTGTGCCAATATAAAAAATATTATCTCCAGTAAAAATATTATTTCTATGTATTATCTTTCGACTTCGGATAAAATGGGATAAAAGGTTACCATGTCCACCTCCTATTTCATTATTATCTGTTTCCATTATAGACATTTGTTCAGAAGCTGTATTAAACCAAAATTCATCTATCATACCCCTACGACTGGAATCATTTACTAATTCTATAATCCCACAAATATGGTCAGTATCAATATGTGTGACAACAACTAAATCTAAATTACCATCTAAATTATCTAAACTATATGATATTTCATCTTGATAAGTAGTTGCAACTCCCCCATCAATCAAAATATGAGTCCCCTCATCAGTAGAAACCAAAATACTATCCCCACAACCTGCCTCAAAAAACTCAAACCTAATACCCATAACTCTTCCCTTCAATAATAAGATTAAACTCTATTATACAAAAAGAAATTACCAAAAACGTTCGTTTTTACTCCCCTTTCATAAAAGCTCTCATCTTCTCCTCTATCTGTTCTTTTATTCTTAAAGGCTCAATTACTTTTAGATGAGGAATCCACTGTTGGATTAGTGGCATAATCTCCATGTCGTCTGTAATGGTAAACTCAAATAGAGTCTCTTGGTTTTTATACTTTTTAACCA
>Ga0256827_10001163_pt1 | contig 16703 bp, 20 predicted proteins | sample CV84metaG_FD_185977 | JGI IMG/M metagenome (GOLD analysis project Ga0256827, IMG submission 185977) | Hydrothermal vent microbial communities from East Pacific Rise, Pacific Ocean - CV84 | ecosystem: Environmental > Aquatic > Marine > Hydrothermal vents | place: Pacific Ocean: East Pacific Rise... | reverse complement strand
ACCCTCTTCGTCGGTTTCTCTGAAGATGTAGTCACCCTTGGTACCGCCACGTGAGTCATTGTCTTTTTCGAAATACGCATTCTGAAAGCCCGTAGCCCGTAGCTTATTGAACTCCACCTCACAGTGCTGCTCCAGTGTCTCTCCTACCATCTTGGTGGAGAGTTTCTGTTTGAAGTCTTTTAAGCGATTGATCTCATCATCTTTCATCACAAGTTGCGTTGTGTACTTCTCTGTCATAGATTTTTCAAGAAGTTCTTTTTCGGTTTCTTTTATTTCTAAATCATGTTTGAGTTTGTCACGCTCTTGTTCTATCTTTTTAGTCGCTTCTGAGATTTCTAGTTTTTTCTCTGTCTTTGCATTGATAATCTGAGATTTCATCTGAGAGAGTTCTAACTCTTTGGCTGCTAGTTCATCAGAGAGTTGCTTCTCTTTTCTAGCTAACTCTTCTTGTAGCGTATTTTTAACAGTCGCCTCAGCAAGCTTAATGGCATTCTCTTTTTCTCTCTGGGCACTTTGGATTTTAGATTCCATCTCAGAAAGCTCTAACTCTTTTTTAGCCAACTCATCTTGCAACGAATTTTTCATAGTCGCTTCTGCAAGCTTTACTGCATTCTCTTTATCCTTTTCAGCAAGGTCGAGCCGCTTTGCCAACTCTTCTTCAAACTGATGGTCACGCACTTGTTTCACAATATCAGCAAAGCCAGCTTCATCTACTTTAAAAGCTTTATGACAATTTGGACAAATAATTTCATTCATTTTTTATTCCTAGCGTTATAGTAAGTATATTTTAGCTAAAAACAAAAAAAGTAGCAAAAAGGTTTAGATTAGAGAAACGCCAAGAGTGACGCTGTGACAGCAACATTCAGAGATTCTACACCCCGTTGCATAGGAATAGCAATGCTTTCATTACAAATAGATTCTACTTCCCTGCTGACACCTTCACTCTCATTTCCCAGAACAAAAATAGTTTTGCTGCCGTATTGCTGTTCTTTATAGTTCTCTTTTGCATACGAAGAGAGTGTATAGAGTTCTGCATCCTCTTTCTTAAAAGATGCCAGTGTCTGCTTTAAATTGGAAGTTTTAATAATAGGCATTTTAAAAAGTGTACCGACTGAAGCCTTTATGACCAAAGGTGAAATTTGTGCAGCACCTTTGGTAGGCAGTATGATGGCATCTATATTTCCGGCAGCACAGGAACGAATGATCATTCCTAAGTTTTGTGGATTGGTTACACCGTCAAGTGCAATAATACGATACGTTTTATGATTATTTTTAAAATGCTCTTCGTCTCCAAAATGTTCCAAGACAATATCCAGTGCCACACCCTGATCCTGTTTAGCATTTTTAGAGATACGTGAAAGAGACTGCTTGTCATGATACTTAACTTCAATACTTCGTTTTTGTGCTATGGATTTCATTTGCTCCAAAACTTGGGCATCTTTGTTTGACTTGGAGAGGTGGAGTTTATGTATTGTAACAGCTTCATCTTCCAATGCTTCCATCACAGCATTACGACCGTAAATGGTTAATACTTTGTCAAAAAATGCTTTTTTAGCTAAATATGCTTCGGAGTCTTGCAAAAAATCAACCTTTCGTTTGGTGGGCAATTGCCCACCCTACATAAAAACATTGCATAGCAATGCATACACACCCTTCACTCCTCACTTCAAAATAAGCATTTGCTTATTTTGATTCACCGTTCCATGCAATATGTGGTTTACCATTTTCGTCAAACTTCACCGCCGGCATACCCATAATATTATAACCGCTATCAACATAATGAATTTCACCTGTCACACCGGAAGAAAGGTCTGAAAGTAAGTACATTCCTGAGTTACCTACCTGTCCAATAGTCACATTCTCTTTCATTGGTGCATGTGCTTTATTCCACTTCAACATGAACGAGAAGTCACCGATACCCGCAGCTGCCAATGTTTTAATGGGCCCTGCAGAAATGGCATTCACTCTAATACCATCTTTTCCAAGATCTTCTGCAAGATACTTGACTGTCATTTCAAGCGCTGCTTTTGCCACACCCATAAGGTTATAGTTCGGGATCCATTTTTCTCCACCGTAATAACTCAATGTCAATACAGAGGAAGACGAAGAGAGAATCGGTTTAAGCTCACGAACGATCTCGATCAGTGAATAAACAGAAATATCCATAGCCACATCAAATGCTTCTTTAGAAATATCCATAAAACGTCCGCTTAAACCCTCTTTTGGAGCGAAAGCAATAGAATGTACAATGAAGTCTATCTGACCCATATCTTTTTCAAGTGATTCCTTCAGTGCTTTGATCTCTTCCGGCTTGGAAACATCACAAGGGTAGAGTCTGACTCCACAATCCAGATCTTCTGCTATAGGCGCAAGTTTCTGTTCAAATCTTTCATTCAAAAAAGTGATCGCCATTTCAGCACCCTGCTCCTGACAGGCTTTTGCAATACCGTACGCGATAGACTTTTTGTTGGCGATACCTAAGATAACACCTTTTTTACCCTTCATGACCATAATACGCTCCTAAAATTAATTCCCGTATTTTATCATCTTTGAGGTAAAATGTAGAACGAATCTTATGAAAGAACTGAACATATGCATAAAATATTACTTATTAGTACAGGTGGAACATTCAACAAGGTATATGACCCTCTAAACGGCACACTATTTGTAGACAAGAGTTCATCAGCACTTAGAGAGATCGCCTCCAAATGGCTATGTGAATTTGAAATTTTAAATATCATAGGAAAAGACAGTTTAGATATGAACTCGCAGGATCGACTTGAACTTCTCGCCACTATCAGCCGATCTGAATTTGAAAATATTATTGTCATTCACGGAACAGATACAATGGAGTTGAGTGCAGAATATCTTGCTGGCAGTGACGTGGAAAAAAAGATCATACTAACAGGTGCTATGGTACCTTATGCGATTGATCCTGTAGAAGCTACAGCAAATCTTTCTTCTGCTTTTGGCTACATACAAAGCTTAAGTGAGAGTGGTGTTTATATTGTCATGAACAGTTTGTTCGGCTCTTATGAAAATATTAAAAAAGAGAAAAAAAAAGGCAGGTTTATTCTCTCATGAATTTTGAGCTTCCCTTTAGTTCATTTGGCTATAATTCCACAAGAAATATTTAAAGGCATACACAATGAAAATAAAATTATTACTTGCAGTACTTGCAGGATTTGCATTTACGGCTTGTACCAACAATGTACCTTACCTTGACGCTCCATCAGCACCGCAAACAAAGGTAGTTAACAGTTATGAAAATGCTTCTGCAGAAAAAGCAGCAGCATATGATAAAGATATGAGAAATGTTGGATTAAGTACCAGAAATGATCCAAAGTATCACAGCTTTGGTTTCACAAACACAGAAGATAAGCTCTGGTTCAGAGATCTTACTTATTCATACTGGCACAGAGATATTACAAAAGATCAATTTATTTCCAAAGGATTGGCTAAATATCCTACGCATCGTTATGAGTTTACTTTTGTTGCTGATGGGTTTTTAAAAGTATAATTAAAACCTAAAATTATGAAGATCATAGACTTAGAGAATCAAACAGATATCACGATAGATCGTGACACTTTGGAAAAGATAGCTCAAAGTCTAACAACAAGAGAAATAGAGCTTATTGTTACAGACAATTCAACAATACAGCTTTTAAACAAAGAGTATAGATCCCAAAATAAACCTACAGATGTACTTAGCTTTCCTATACAAAATACAGTGATTAAAAATATATATGAGAGTGAAGCAGTGCACTGCATGCCTTTGGGAGCTATTGTCATTTCAGCAGATCTTGCAAAAGAAAGATCTGCTGAATTTAGACACAGCAGTGAAGATGAACTCTCTCTACTTTTCATTCACGGCCTTCTACATCTACTGGGATTTGATCATGAAGTTGATCATGGAGAGATGAGAGAGAAAGAAAAAGATATTATTGAGACTTTTGCTTTGCCTTCAAGCCTCATTGTAAGAACAGAGGAGTCTTAATTTGAATTTTGTTATATTTGTAATCGCCATGGGTGTATTGATCTGGGGAGCAGAAATGCTCATCAAGCAAAGTGAACGCATTGCTTTAAAGTTTAAAATCCCAGAATTTATCATTGGTGCAACACTCATTGCACTTGGTACATCATTACCTGAAATGGCTGCAAGTGTCGCTGCAAGTTATAATGGTAAAGCCGATATTGCTATTGCCAATGTGATAGGCAGCAATATACTCAATATTACTTTGGTACTTGCTACCGTTTTCATCATCTCAAAAAAGATCACTCCGACAAGAGATTTCTTTGCAAAAGACAGCACATGGGCTTTAGTGCCTGTTCTTGTATTTATTCTTATGATCCTTGATGGTGTCATTTCCCGATTTGATGCCATACTTTTACTTCTCTTAATGGGTGCCTATTTACTCTTTTTGCTTCAAGATGCCAAAAATATCCCGGAAGAAGATCTTGAAAATATTGATAGCGGTACATTTACATGGTCTAAAGTCATCCCATTACTTGTCACAGGATTCATTCTGGTTATTGTTGGTGCACATTTTACAGTCGAGAGTGCTTCAGAGATCGCTAAAGATTTTGGGATCTCTGAATGGATCATAGGTATTATGATGATCTCACTGGGTACTTCTCTCCCTGAATTGGTTGTGAGTATCTCTGCTGCTACACGAGGTAAGGTCGATATGGCCATTGGTAATATCATCGGTTCCAATATGGCAAATACAACAGTGGTGATTGGTGCAGCAGCACTTACAAATCCAATGGCTATCAATGCATCGGCATATCTGTTTGATATTGCTACAATGATAGTTGCTACATTACTTCTTGTCTTTATTACAGCCAATAAACTTTATAATAAATCTGCAGGTATCAGTTTAATCATTATATTAGGACTTTTTTTAAACAATACGCTCCAGAATATATAAATTGAGCCCCTAAATAACTTAGGTATTTAGAGGGGAGCAATTCTCTTTAGAACATATCTATAAAAGAGTGTTCGACCTTTTTACTTTCTGCTGGTGTTGGGGAAATCATAGGTGCAGTAGGTGCATTTGTTATGTCTGGAGCAAGAGGACTGTCATTTGCATGATCAGCTATCTCCTTATCAAGGTCATTAGTGATCTGGGTAATCTCCTCTTCCGCAGGCTTTTTGTTAAAATAGCCATGGGCAAAAAGCCATTTATATATATCACCTGCCATTGGTGCAGAAGTACTACCTCCATGCCCTCCATGTTCTATCAGTACACTGACAACAAACTGAGGATCATCATAAGGAGCATAGGTTGTGATCCAGGCATGAGAACGATGAAAATATGCCAGATCTGCCTCTTTTATACGATGCACCGTAGATTGAGGAATTGAAGTCACTTGAGAGGTACCTGTTTTCCCTGCAACTATAATAGGAAGATCGTGCATTCTACGGTAGGCTGTTCCTCCGGGAACATTACAAACATCATACATCCCTTTTCTTACATTGGCAATTGACTCCGGATTAAATGAGATAGGACTACTTTTAGGAGAGGTTTCATTTCCATCTATATTCTTTGCAATTCGTGGTGTCACTAAATTCCCTGTTGCCACAAGTGCTGTATACCGTGCTATTTGAAGAGGCGTGATCAAATCATATCCTTGACCAATAGCAGCAATCACCGTCTCACCCAAATACCATGGCTGATTAAATCTTTTTCTTTTCCATGCTTTGTCCGGAATAACACCACTATATTCACGAGGAAGATCCACACCTGTTTTTACACCCAAACCAAATGAACGTAAATTTTTTGCCATAGCATCAATACCTACTTGCAAACTCTTTTTATAGAAGAATACATCACAACTATGCATAATAGCATTTCTGACTGTCATTGTTCCATGACCACTATGCTTCCAGCATCTGAAGCGATGTGAACTTTTTCCTATAGTGATATATCCGTTACAATGCTCTGTATGTTCTAAAATACCCGGTTTCGCCTTATCAAAAGCAAGTGCCATTCCCATTTTTATAGCTGACCCCGGAGGATAAGTACCATGAATGATCTTATTACTAAAAGGGTGAGCAAGATCTTCCTGCAGTGCCTTCCAATCTTTGGAGCTGATCCCTCCTACAAAAAGATTAGGATCATAAGCGGGGTAAGAGACTGCTGCTAAAACTTCACCATTCGTACGCATAACAACCGCAACACCAGTTGCTTTTCCAAAATGTTTATGGATCATCTCCTGCAAATCTATATCAATATTAAGTGTCAAATTCTTATTGTCTTTTGGTGCTATTTTTTCAAGAAGTGCCACTGCTTTATTGGTGGCTGTCACCTTGTCTATTTCATATCCAAGTTCTCCTTCAAGTACAGAGTTATAATACCTCTCTAAACCACTTTTCCCAACCTTACCGACAACATCAACAACTTCATCTGCTTCATTTTCTTTTTTATTTGATCGCCCGGTATAACCAACAATATGTGCTGAATATTTACCATAAGGATAATAACGCTTAGTTTCAGCTTCGATCTTTATTTCATCATGTACACTCAGTTTTGGATAAGCACGCATCATTTCTGAATACTGGATAAAATCAACTACTTGAATATACTTATGATTGTAAGCAGAACTCTCCTTCTTATATACCTTCATCATAATCGTTTTATTGAGATCAGGGAAGATATCAACAAGGGCATCAACAATATTTTCAAGTTTTGTGGCATGCCCGTCTTTTCTTTTTGTATATTTTAAATGAGGCATAATAGAAATGGAAAACCCTATCTGGTTCATCGCTAAAAGACGGCCATTTCTATCTTCAATTTCACCTCTTACCGGCTTAATATACTCTTTTCTTTCCACATTGTCTTTTGCCAGTTTTTCGTAATAAAAATTAGACTTGATACTTATATGATAAAGCCTTGCAATCATTACACCCCAAAAAAGGATAAAAATAAATATGATAAATTTATATCTCATAATACCACCACCATCAAAAGATCAACTATCAGAGAGTATAGTAATATTTTGTCTACTACAATGGTATGTACCTGAAAAATAAAATCATATGCCAGCAAAGAGAGCAAATAGAGCCCATCAATAAGTATGACAGTTAAAATAGGTCTGCAAATGATACATTTCCTAAAATAATCCAAATACTGATAAAACAACACATAAACAATAAGGGATGAAATAGCTATTAAGAAAAAAGGCAAAGAAAGATTAACTTCAAGATTTATGAAATAGAGTAAAGCAAGTAAAATATAAGATATCTTGTTCTCATCTATACCTTTTATAAATATATATCCCATCACACCTATAAACAATGGTAAAAAGACATATATCGATATCAGCATCGGATAAAATATACTGAATACTACAGCAATACTCAAAATAATTGGAAGTTGTATTAATTTAGAAATTGAACTCATTTATACGCTTCCCCCTTACACTAATTTATACACTAATGCAGTTTCATTACACACAGGGAAATGAATACATTTAATACAGTCTGCCCAGATCTTATGTTCCGGAATAAGCTCTTTGTTAATCTCTTTAAAGTTAAGTTTTTCAAAAAAAGCAGGCAAATAGGTAAGTACAAGGACATCTTCTTCCACTGCCAACTCTTTTGCCTCTTTTAAAGTAAACTCAACCATTCTTTGCCCTATTTTCAAATTTCTATAATTTTTATCAACAATCAGACTACGTATCTCGGCAAGACGTTTTGAGTGAATATGAAGTGCAGTATATCCCACAAGGACTCCATCTTTTTTTGCCAAGACATAAGAGCGTATATTGGTAGCAACCTCATCTTCACTTCGATTAAGGATGATCCCCTCTTTTACTTCTGAAATAACCAAAGCCTGCATTGTAGGGATATCACTCAATTTTGCTTTAACCAGTTCAATCACTCTTTCTTGCCTTATCTTGTTTATTTGCTTCATCATTAATATCAAAAATCGCATGGAGTATTTCAAGATGTACTCTGTCATGTCCGTTCTTTTTAAGGTTTGAAACAGTAATAGAACCAGGAAATTCTCTTTTTAATTTAGATCGTTCTTTTTGATTCAATTTGTCTATCTTTGTAAATACGGTCAAATACTTCTGGTCAGGTCTTATAAATTCAGAAATATATTCTTGTACATCATTATCTATTTTTGCATGAGGATGACGGGCATCACGAAGATGAATAAATATTCGTATTGAAACACGATGTTTTATAAATTCTACCAAATTTTTCTGCCACACCTCTTTAAGTGATTTAGATACTTTTGCATATCCAAATCCGGGAAGATCCACAAAACGTACAGGGTAACTCATTTCATTATATAAATATCTGGTCTCAAAAAAATTTATAAGCTGAGTTTTGCCTGGTGTGGCTGAACTTTTAGCCAAATTTTTTCTTTGGGTAAGTGAATTTAATGTAGAACTTTTACCTACATTTGAACGCCCTAAAAAAACCACTTCGCTCATATCTTCAGGTAAAGAGTCAGCAATACTCTGTGCTGATTTAATAAATTCAGCTTCTACTACACGTGGCATACTCACTTCTTATCCTTCATATCAAATATAAACTTCACAGGTTTTTTTCTACTGCCTTTTACATTGGCATTACCTGTTATCATATCAAGAATGATCTCATCGCCATTTACATGACGTTTGTTTATTTGATCATCTATCACCGCTTTTCCTGTTAATATATATTGATCTTTTACAGGCAGATAGGTTACTTTATCTGCCGAGCCTTTATACGAACTTTTTTCTTGAATAAATTCAAAAGTCACCACACCTATAGCCTCATACTTCTTTGTTTCATTATTTTCATCAAAATAAACAATGATCTCATCACCGTGTATCCAGCTTTTTCCCTGTACTACTTTAGCATTACCTATAAAGTGTACCTCTTTTTTCATATTTTCAGCTTCCATATTATCGGCAGTTATATTTACTTTTTGAGCAAAAAGCGATCCTGTACACAAGAGTAGAAGTACTATCTTAATAAAATCCAATTTAATCCTTTAAATCATTAAAAAAGTTTAAAAACATTATTATATCATTTTTCCTTCGTATATAAGACTGCATCAACATCTGTAGCATAAACTTTACTTTTTCTGGTGTCATATTTTAAAGAATTTCCATGGATAACATTCTTGTTTATCACTGCAATAAAAGGAGAAGTAATATTCAATATTTCTGTTTTTTGATCATAAATTGCATGTTCTGCTGTATAATCAAATCCCTCTTTTTGATTGACTGTAATATTATGATCCAGGTAGATCTTATTCCCTTTATAGGTACCTTTTTTTGCTCTCAATTCTCTAATACTGTCAGTATGATATTTTAAATTATTGACAGTTAAAATACCTGCATCACGTATACCATATGTTCCAAAAGCAACCCCTTGTGTTTTATTTGTATCTACTTCTGTGAATGTCGTATAAGTAAATTCCACTTCTATAGTTGAACGCTTCACTACTGCTCTGGAATTTTCTATTTTAACTGTAAGTGCTACCGATAAAACAGCCACAATTAACACAATAAGAATCATTTCTAATTTTAAGCCCATAATGCTAAATACTTCTCTTCCAATCCCTCTTTTTTAATGAGATATTCTATCATTTCACGTACTGCACCATCCCCACCCTTTTTAGTAAGTATCACTGTTGCAATCTTATCTACATAAGTACTTGCATCTCTTGGTACAAAAGAGATCTTTGAAGCTTTCAGCATTTGAAGATCATTAAGATCATCACCTATGGAAGCTACATTTTCCATACTGATATCAAGTTTTATCAATAACTTTTCCAGCACCTCTTTTTTATTATGAATACCTTGATAAAAATGTTCAATATGTAACTCTTTTGCACGTCTTGCCACAATATCTGAAGATCTACCTGTAATGATCGCCACTTGTTTACCCAGTTTTCGCCAACTGGCGATCGCCAAACCATCTTTCACATTAAATGATTTGATCTCATCACCCTTTTCACTGTAAGTAATACGACTGTCAGTCATTGTGCCATCTACATCCAGTACGATCAGTTCTATGCTCACAGAACACCTTTCGTACTTGGTATACCTGCATTTTCATTGATCACTACTGCCCTGCGAAGGGCAACAGCAAGTGCTTTGAATGCACCTTCTATAATATGATGTTTATTTTTACCACGGTTATATACAAGGTGTAATGTAAGCGGCAGATTAAATGCAAAAGCCCTAAAGAATTCTTCTACCAGCTCTACATCAAAGTTACCGACCTTACCGCCTATAGGAAGTTCATAGACAAGAAATCCACGATTTGAGAGGTCTATATCACAGCTAATACTTGCTTCATCCATTACTACGGTCGCATTACCGAAACGCTCAATGCTTTTTACCGGATAAATAGCTTGCTTAAGTGCCTGCCCAATTACTATACCAACGTCTTCTACCGTATGATGATCATCAATATGCGTATCACCCGTACAGTTTACTTCCAGATCTATATGTGCATGTTTGGTAAAGGCTTCAAGCATATGGTCAAAGAAACCTACACCGGTATTGATCTTTGCTACCCCTTTACCGTAAAGATTTAACTTCACTGTGATCTGTGTCTCTTTTGTCTCTCTTGTTACTTCTATCATCTATCTTCCTTCCATATTCTTAATTTCTTACAATAAATGCACCATTCAGGTCATTACACTCTTTAAAGTCTCTGGCTTCCTGCTCGGAACCAAAGCCCATTAGCCAGACACGGTAAAGCACTTCTCTACTTCCGTCAACATTACTGAACATTTTCACAACAGGCTGATATTTCGGATACAATTTTGCAAACATTTTTCTGGTAATTTCTGCACCTTTGCGACGTTTAAATGCACCAACCTGCACACCAAAGTTACTTAACATCACACGTGTCTCTGTTTTTGTCTTCCTGCTTTGGGCGATCTTGGCTGCAGACTGTACTTTTCCTGCAAATCCAACAACCTGTATGCTGACTTTGGCGATCCCCATTCTGTCAAGACCTATCTCTTTACCTGCTGTGTAAGAGCAGTCAATAATACGACCTCTGACAAAAGGTCCTCGGTCATTGATACGTACAATTGTTGTTTTCCCATTTTGGAGATTGCTGACTTTTACCATAGTGTCCATAGGCCAGGTCTTGTGTGCAGCGGTTCTTGCATGCATGTTGTAGACTTCACCGTTAGAGGTTTTTTTTCCATGGAAATTTGGACCGTACCAGCTGGAGACACCTTTCATCACCTGTCCCACTTTTACATAGGTAGGGCTGTATCTCTTACCACGTACCGTATAACATTTCATGGTAGATTTGTGTCTTGCTTTTGAAGTATATTTTGTTTTGTAGGGTTTATGTACTTTTTTAGAAGAACAGCCTGAAAAGAATGAAGTAAATAGAAGCAAAGAAGCAGTAAGCATACATGGTAAAAGTCGATTCATTTTATCCCGATCTTCAAAGGAAAATACCCTTTTTATTTAGGTAGATATTATCTCTTTATTTGACTTTATATTTGCTTGTTCTTTCTCTCTTAATCACCCAATATCTTTTCAAAAAATGCTTGGCTTACAGGTATCACTAAAAGCATATCAAGCGTAAGTGCATCATCACTCAGATTGTTTGCAGTTTTTATCTCTTCGGGATCCGTATGATATTTTTTAGCAAGACCCTGCAGGGTATCACCTAAACTTACATAATGTGCTACAAGGTGCGGTTTAATGATTCTGGACTCTTCCGGCATCTCATATTTAAGGTAAAAAGTGATCATTCTCTCTTCTGGTATCAGAATCTTGTAGAGTGCTTTAGATTGAGGAACAAGACCTTTTTTAAACTGTGGATTTAATTTGAGCAAGTCAGCTGTATGCATATCGATCAGTTGTGCCACGTTACTTAATTTTGTACCGGCAAGTACTTCAACCTGCATTAAATGTCTTGCATAAGTTCTGTTGCTTACAGTGAAATCCATCATACTGCCCTCACCTATCATAGCTACAAGCAAGATCTTTTTGATGTATTCCCTTGTCTCTGACGGAAGATATTTGGCATCATTGTCAAGCAGAACATGCAAGACATCACTGTTGGCTCTTTTAATGGCTTTTTCCAAACGTCCTTCACCACAGTTATATGCCATAACCGCCAGATACCATTTACCGAACTGTTTATGCAGTTTACGCAAATAGACAATGGCTGCATTTGTTGAACTTACCGGATCACAACGTTCATCAAAACTGTTACATACCGAAAGTTTATAGTGTTTTGCAGTTGCCGGCATGAACTGCCACAATCCTACCGCTTTCTTTGCAGAAATGATCGCAGGTGAGAAACCTGACTCTACCATGGAAATATAGATAAAAAGATCCGAAAGACCATCATCCATTAAATTAGCTCTTATCATAGGGAGTAATGCATCTCCTCTCTTCATGGAGTGTTCATAAAAACGTTTTATTTTCTTTTCATTCTTTGATACAAATGTCTCAAAATCACTATCATATACATAAGAGGGATCAATACCAAATTCTGAAAATACATATTCATAACTGGGGTATTTTTCAACGATAGAAGTTGAAAAAGCATAAAGAGGAAGAAGTAAAACAATACAAACTGTTTTTACTATGTACTTAGTGAGTACCATCATTTAAATCCCAAAAAGCCTTGCTGCATTTTCACTGGTCAATACTTCCATCTCATCTCTTGATATTTCACTTAATTCACACATCTTATCTGCAACAAAAGTAGTGAAAGAGGGTTCATTTCTTTTACCTCTGTGAGGGTGTGGGGTTAAGTAAGGAGCATCTGTCTCGATAAGCAGTCTCTCATGAGGAATCTTCGGATAGACATTGATCAGCTTTTTTGCATTTTTAAATGTTAATACACCACCGATCCCGTAATAAAAATTAGCCTTTGCCAATTTCAATAGTGATTCATCTGCATTATAGCAATGTAACACACCCCCCTCTTCTCCTGCATATTTTTCCAAAAGTGCCAGACAATCCGCACTTGACTCTCTAATATGCACGATCAAAGGTTTTTTTAATACTTTTGCCCATTTTATCTGATCTATAAAGATCTCTTTTTGCAGTTTTTTTTCAGCGTCTATCTCTTTTTCATTCTCAGACAATCGGTAATAATCCAAACCACATTCACCTATGGCTACACATTTAGGATGCTTTACAAATGTTTCAAGATATTTTCTATCATAATTTTTTGCATCATAAGGGTGTACCCCCACTGCAAAATATACATTTTCATACTGATCACATATTTCAATCGCTCTCTCCAAACTCTTTGGATCAGCTCCGGGGATAATGAATTTTTCCACACCCTGTTCTTTTGCATTTTGTAAAACTTCACTTAGGTCATCACTATATCGTTCATCATCCAAGTGACAATGTGTATCTATTATCATCGTTACCCTATCATTTTTGTGTATTTGAAGAAATTATAGCTAAATTGTATAGTTAAAATAATTGATGAACCTGATTATAATCTTAAATAAGCTATAGTTTAATGTTTGCAATAATTAAAGGAGAACTAATGTTTGCTTTAACCATTCTTGGCATTTTTATACTTATCATTGCTATTATTATATATCTTGAATATAAAAATGAGAAAAATTATCAGAAAAACAGACACGAAAGAAAAGAAGCACGCAAAAAAACAAAACCACCATACGATCCTAATGAAAAGATACAGAAACCTTTAAGAGAAAAAAAAGAAAAAGCAGCCCAACTGAAAGCTTCAACACCAGGAGCAAAAGAGAAACCTCTTGTACAGGTTAAAAAAGAAGAAGAAAAGACTTTAACTGATGGCTATGAATTAAAAGATACCCAAGTAAAAACATCTGCCGTACAGGAAGAAGTAAAAAAAGTACCTGAGGAGAAAAGTTATGATCTTCCTCAATGTAAATATCCTAAATTTAACTATTCGAGACTTTTAGATATGGGTCTGGGAGAAGATGAAGCAATTGAATTTGTTAAAGAACTCATTCCCCAAATCAAAACACAAATTCCTCTCATAAAAGAAGCAATGGATAAAGAAGATTTTCATAATATGGAAAGACTTACACACAGTATAAAAGGTTCTTCAACAACTGTCGGTACAGGTGGGGTTTCAGATCTTCTGGTGGAATTCAATACTTATCTTAAAACAGGCAAAGCCCTTCCTATTGCAGAAGCATATTTTAAATATTTGAATCAATATGCTGATGATCTGGAAAAAGCGTTCAGTTAAGATCTAAGTTTTTTAGCAAATTCCAATGCCTGAGAAGTAGGATTTTCTCCTGCTATGATACGAGCGATCTCTTCTACTCTTTCCTCTTCATTCAATACTTCTGCTTTACTGCTCCCCTCCTCTTTTGTCACAAGAATATGCTGTTGGGCTTTTGCAGATAAATGCGCTTGATGGGAGATAGCAAATATTTGATATACCAAAGAGAGCTTTGCTATCATTTCTGCAATCGCAATAGATTCATCTCCACTTACATTGGCATCTATTTCATCAAGAATGAGAATACCCTGATTTAACTCTTTTTTTGCTATTGTAGCTGCCATCAGTGCCAAACGTACACGGTTGTACTCACCGCCACTTAAAGTATCTGTCTTGGAACTACCCAGCATAACATCCACAAAATCTATTCCAACCAAAGTCAATTTAGCAAGATCAAAATGGAATGTAAGCGGAGGAAGCTTCAACGTCTCCAGATACGTTTTTAAGGTCTCCTCTAAAACTTTTGCTTCCCTTTTTCTCGACTGTGAAAGTCTAGAAGCAATAATATTAAGCTCTGTGAACTCTATCTGTAAAAAAGACTGTAGCATACTCTTGTCCTGCTCTATATTTTTATATCTTGTGAGTTCCCGGATTTTTGTATCTTTATAGACCAAAGCCTCTTCAATGGAACCATAACGGTTTTTAAGTGTACTTAAGTCACCAAGCCTGTCCAATACTTCTTCTACATTGACTTCTTCAAGTTCATTGGCTAAGGTCTCGGTATCTTCGAAATCAGAACGAAGCTGATTCATCATTTCTGAAAATACTGATACATCTTTGTCTAAAAGTCTGTACACCTCTTCTACAGAATTTTCATATGTAAAGATCTCATTTGCAATGCTTAAAGCATCTTTTATTTTATCTATACGCGAAAGTTGCTGTTTTACTTTTAACAATGCCTCTTCTTCTCCAACTTTAGGATCAATAGAAGAAATTTTTTCTATCTCATAATTGGCATACTCCATAAGTTCTGCCAATTTCTCTTCATCTTCCTCTATTTTATGAAGTTGGTCTGCTTTGACTTTATAATTTGCATAACGTTTTCGATACTCTTTAAGCATTTTTTTATACACTTTATCTTTAGATATAAGTGTATTATCTATCATCTCTAAAAGCATCTCAGATTCAAAACCGCCTTTGTCACGAACAGACAAATATTTTACATACGGTGTGAACATTTCGTTCAAAACTTTTTTAGAAATATTTTGACCATCCATAAAATAACGAAGCTTCTCTTTTTTAAGTGCTTTAATGGTCAAATCATCTTCCAGTTCAAAAGCTTCACTTTTTAACGAAAGCGGTTTGTGAAAATTCACTTCACAAAGAGATGCTGCACCTTTGGTACTGTATCCGAAACTTGAAAGTATGGCTGACATAAGAACAGATTTTCCCGCACCACTTGGTCCGGAAAAAACAACAAGCCCCTGATCAAATTCCAGTTCAACTTCTTTAAATGTTACGAGATCACGGAAATAGAGTCTCTCAATCAATTCTCATCACCCCATTTAAGTTTCTCTCTAAGAACAGAAAAATAGTTTCGCTCTTTTCTATGCAGTAGCTTCGCGCCCTCTTCTGCCCCTTGAATAATAAGCACATCACCCTCATGCATTTCATAACTGTCTTGTCCATCGATCACAGCGATTACCTTTTCATCTGATGAATCCAGTTCAATGGTCATATCGGCAGGAACGAGCAAAGGACGTTGGGTAAGAGAATGTGCAGAAATAGGTGTCAAAATAAATGCTTTTGTCAAAGGATAAACAATCGGTCCTCCTACCGCTAAATTATAGGCTGTTGAACCTGTTGGTGTAGAGATAATAAGTCCATCACCTTTATACGTATTAAATCTGTCCCCATTGATAGACGCATTGATATTAGCCATTTTAGAAATTACCGGTCTCGTAATTACCACATCATTGAATGCAATAAATGTTCTTTTATTCCCTTCTTTGGTTCGAATATACCCTTCAATCATCATTCTGTCATCTATTTGATATTCATTAGATAATAAGAGATCTAAAAAATCATCTACTTCATCAATGGTCACATCAGCCAAAAAGCCAAGATTTCCGGCATTTATCCCAACAACAGGCTTATGATGACCATAAGAGCCGCGCACGAGAGAAAGAAGTGTTCCATCTCCACCCAGAGAAACCAAAAAATCTGATCTTTTACACATCAGATCAAACGATAGACCCTCTTCCCCAATCATCTCTGCTGATCTTTCTGCTAAAAGTACAGAAATACCTTTTGCTTCAAATTCTGTTTTAATACGTTCATAAAGTGTTTTTATCTCAGGATCGTCAGGTTTCAATATAAACCCTGCCGTTTTGATCTGCTCTAACTTTTGATTGCTCATGATTGTCCTATCAAGTATTATTGTTATTAGATTATCATAATATAGCTTTGGGGTCTGGAAATATTTCATATTGTCATGTTTTCTTTAATCATAGATGTATACATTTAATAT